>JAAUYG010018164.1_pt1 | contig 12957 bp, 11 predicted proteins | sample 7278091 | NCBI WGS metagenome assembly JAAUYG01 (sample SAMN14350201, study PRJNA611818) | marine sediment metagenome | isolation source: surface marine sediment (0.6m) | place: French Polynesia: Moorea | collected 2018-08
CTACTCACAGAGTTTAATCAGTATATACGCAAACACAGACTGGCTGGAAGAGCCAGTCGAGGGCACTAGCTGGCTCCCGTTCACCGGCAGATGCTAAATGACTTACTGCAATCCGGTTCGTCCTGGCAGCCAGGAAGTGTCGGGTGTATTGAACCCTGCGTGGGGTGCTGATGGGATGGTGAGGAGTGGGGTGGAAGGGGGGGGGGGGTAGTAGTGCCTCAGTCTGTGTCGGGACTGCCAGGCTGTGGGTGTTATATCCCTCCTCAGCTGTCTTTTGTGTGTGGTGTTTTTGCTCCCCAACGATAAAAGAGCCCCACTTCCAGGATGAGGCTATTAAAAAGCCTTTTTCCACATGTTCGATGCGGCGGCTCCTATAGCGAGTCTGCCTGCCGTCTGAGGCCCAAAGCTGCAACAGTGCCGGTAGGGAGCTAGGGATCGGTAGGGATCGGCTCAATTTGGCGACATGATTCCTAATTCGGTTTTATAAAGGTCACCCGAGAGCTTTTGCGCCGCATATAAAGTGTCATCTTGTTTTCTGTGTGGCTGTCAAAACGTTATGCTATTTGTGTATAAGCACACTGAAGGTCACCACCCCTTACGTTAATAACCCAATCATCAATCAAATTAGGCAAGTTTAGTTCAGCTTAGTCTACATACACATTACAGTACTCTGCCTCTAATAAGACCCTGTTTGCCACGAAGTTGTGGCCATATTTGAGAGGTGGCCTTTGATGAGAGGGAGAACTATTATAACTACGTTTACAATAGTAGTGGCATAAATTTGTGGCCATATTTGAGGGTGGCTGTTGGAGAGAGTGGCCACTAAGAGAGGGACTACTGTACATGCATCTCTGAGCTAAATTTGTTTGCCATATTTTGACCTTCAACTTAACGAACCTATTCCTTTTAGAGAATTGGTTTACTACAAGCTTGGCATTCATGAGTTTCAATACGGTACATATTCTTTTGTAAGTGACATGATGAACTGATGAGTGAGCTCCATTGAACACTATTATTTTTCATGGAAAACGGCACTCACTTATTTTGAGTAATGGAGGAAGATATGTACAAATCTTTCATATAAAAATCTGTTGGTGAAAAACTTGTCAATTAGATAAGACCTGTGGACATGGTGGATACTCATTTTATTATGCCCCTAGCTGTCTGATTAAGGCTCATCTTCTTATAGCGTGGATTGCTCAATGACCTCTAAAGTCAGCAAAAACCTCACTAAAAAGCTATCTGTCTGCAATTTTGAGCCCTGATTTTGGACAGAAAAGGGCTGCTGGACTTGAGAGCAGGTTGAAACCTTGGACTCCAAGATCAACATTACAATGAGGTTCCACTGCCCATGCAAATATATTCTCCGTGAAATTTATTCATCACATACTGGTACTTAGAATATAAATTGATTAATTCCTCATCCCAAGTTGTGGACATGCAGCTACTCCAGTCTATTAATCCTTCAAGTCAATTTCCAACAGCCTCAATGATTTGTAAGATGATTAGATCGAACTGGCTTAGTAGGGGTATACATGGGTTAAAATCGAATCAACCGAATCGCACAAACCGGCCATTTTGGCAAATCGATCTAGTGAACCAACCAAATTCTTATCTTGCGAGTCACGAGCTGCACTCTTCACTAAAGAGCGATTAGTGATTTGGTGCCCCTGTTAACTGCCGATTCGTGAGCCAGCCCACCTATAAGCTACTACGATCTGATGAGCCAGTCCGTTAAAGAGTGATCTGCGACTCGCATTAGCTGTTAAATATTGATGTACGTTTCAGTCAGGGGTCTTAAATAATGATCTGCGATTCGTAGTTCCTGTTAAAAAATAAAACTTGAATCGGGCCATATTTTATAGACCCATGCATACCCCTCTTAGTTTGGGAGGGAGTATTCCCAGAAAAGGAAAGGAAGAGGGGAAAGAGAGCAATTGCAGTAGGAACATATTGCAAAATGTTGCTTTCAGCCACGGAAAAGGGGAAAGATTGGCATTCTGTTTTGTCTGTGGTAAGGGCCAGATCTTGTCTTGTTTGTATCTGCGTTTACAAATCTGTGGCTTAGTTCTTTTGGACAACTTATTAGTAGACACTCTGCCATGCCATATAGCTTTGCATCTTAGGAATACATGTATAACAATTACCTGATGATAGCTTAATGAAAACATGGCACCTTGAAAGCTTTCTAAATGTCTACATAATCATGATTATACAGTATGCTCATGAAAATGAGAAATAAATTATCTATCTGGATGTGGACTGGTAAAAAGCAGATAGAGTTTCTTCTTACAATGAATATTGACAGGTAACTCTGTAATTAATATTTTGACTTAAATGTCCTTAATCACAATACAGTAGTCTCTGCGATTAAGAACCCATTTAACAATTCCTTCCATTTTAAGACTCAGGCCATCAGTGACACAATAACTCTTACCTGTATATTTTAAATATAAATGTCCTTCATTTTAAGACCACCTTCAATTTAAGACCATATTTTTCTGGTTGAACTGGTGGTCTTAATATGCAGGGATCACTGTAATACATACCTTAAACATATCTGAAGAACACAAAAGGACAAATTTTAGAATATAACTATTAAATTTTAATATACTACCGGTAAAAGTAAATGGAAAACTTTTCGAAATATCCAAAAGTTTTCGAACAAATTCTTCTGCAAATTTTAAAGTTAGTTCTGCTTGTGCTGCATGTACCCTGCACATTCATCTTGTCATCTCTTACAGTAACTGTCATATTTATTAAATCCCAAAATGTGAAGGAAAGCTCACATGTTCATGTTCCGAAAGAACAAATTTGCCAAATCTGTGTTCTTGTTGAAGGGCATGTTTGTTAAAATTATGAGGACGAAAGAAACAAAAACAAATAAAGAAGAATGCTGTATAAACCCAGTGTAATAATAATATGCATTTTATGAATAATAATAATCTAATATGTTGTAATTACATGTATAACAAAAAGTAAATAAGGCGGAATCTGTCAAAAGCATGCTGTCAGCACTGGGGACTACAGGGAATCTGCTACAATTTGACAATCGATTATTGAACGTGTTGAATCTGGTCTAAAGTAAGCTATCGATTGATTATTGATTAATAAAATGAGATAATGTTTTTAGGCAAAAACTACAGAAAGTAATGAATTTTCTATAGGCAGCACAGCAGTTAAACTGCCTAAATATGAAATATGTTGCCAGACTTGAGCATGTTGAGTGTTACTTGTGTAAAATGTTTTAAGTATCACAATTGTAAACTCATTCTAAACCATTTGAACTTTTTCAGGTAAGTGCATGTACACAAATGAATTAATAAAATAAGTAGCCACTGTAATACCTGTTGTGACCACTGCATAAATTACCAAATTATACTTCATAACATTCCACTATCAATTATCAGATAGGGAAGTTTTAACGACCGATCCTCGACTCAAGTCAATCGTTAATTGGTCCACTGCTAAGTACTGTAAATTCAGTATTGTTTGCGAGGGATTTATTTGGTGAATTCCGCGACCATCTTTAAATCGCAAAAATAAATACCCCGCAAACATAATTCATCCACTATATACATGTAACTGACAAGACCAGGTGAGCTAACTGCAAATATTAATCCCCGCGAACATGGTTTTGTCTCAAAAACACAAACATAATCCCCGAAAACATTAATGAATTTACAGTACCTGCTCAGTTGACACTAAAGTGTTGTATACAAAGCCTCAAGTCTTTATTATGAAGCTATAATGCAGCCATAGAATGTTACTGGAGCAGCTGCATTGCTACCTGTCAGTTACAAGAGTGGTATTATCAGCATTCTTAAATGTCAAATATTGTACATCACAACGGTTGGTTGTATCACAGTGGTGCATGTGGTGACCACAAAAAACAAACCCATTTTCTTAAGCCATGAGGACCTTGTTTTAGGCTTGTAAAAGCTACACTTTTCCACATTTTTTTTTGTTCTAGCATGGGAGTACATGTGTATAGGTTCTTCCACAGGTGACCCCCTTGGGGGTATGAATAGACAAAGTACATGTATTAATGATGACCATTCCAATGAAACATTGCAACCAGATGTCTTGGGCGTTAAAAGACTTTTTTAACAGTATTACTAGTATTATATGTTTACCATTCACGAACACCAACTCCTTGTTTTGTACAAAAGGGGTTAACTTTTTTAAAATTGATGAATTTGCGTTTAGGGTAGGTTTTAAATTTCAATTTTTCAGCATGGGAGCATGGCTTGCACATGAGTGGACCCCCCCGGGTTCATACCTGTAGCATATGAAATAACAGAAGCAGCGTTTATTCATTCAACTGCCATGCAATGAAATACAAATACATGTACATGTACATGTAAGTATATTAATGAATGTATAAGTACTATTTTACTTTTGCCGAGTTCTTAAATTTGTCTGTAGATGCACTTTTCTTGTTCAAAGAGGTACCGGTACAAAGCATTACAATATGATTCACCCTCATCAAGCAATGTTAAGTTCACCCAGTACTCAGGCAAGCAGGCATCAGGAAACAAAATCGATTCTCCATCTGCCTTAATTCCCCTGTCATCAATTCGCCACTCAATCTGTATTGAGGAGGTTGTCAAAGAGGCCATTTGCTCTAGCGCTGTAGCAGCCTTTGATTTCCTGGGCATCCCATGCAGATTGAAGATCAAGTCGCTGATGTCGGGACACGCTGATGCTTGGCTATGCACTTAATATCGTTGCAGGATATGGTCTGGGAAGAAACAGTACGGTATCAGGGGAATATTTTATTTCTCAGCGCCATGGCTCAGTAGTGTTTAAATACTGCAATTCCCACCTGATTACCAAGATAGGCAATTAATGGGCCATTTAATTCAGAAGATTGTACCCTTGAGTGTTGTGTAATATTGCATCTTCAGACCATATCCGAATATGGGAATTTGCTACAGACAGAGCTTCCACTTTAATTCCTTTCCGTCTATAACAGTGCCACCCATATGCATGATATGGTTGACCATAAAAGCAGACCAGTTGAGTGGCTAAGTTAAATGGCTTCCCGGGAATGGCTTACGAAACTAAGTGTAGGGAAACACTCCTTTGACCATGTTGACCAAAATTTAACTTCTTACCATGATTGTAGAAGAACCATGGAAAAAAAATTACTAATACCAGATTTGGCTCAATATTCAGTATCTTAACCCTAGTAGATTGCAAAACTGGCCTATGTAATGTTATGATGTTATCCACATGTGTGGCCAGTGTAAATTGTAGCCAAAAATTTCATGTAGGAGTTTAAATTTAAATTTTTATAACATAAAAAATACAATAGTATTGATTGTTGATGGCTGGTGGATATAAGTCCCCAGCCAATTACATGTACATGTACAACCTTCTACATTGCCCACCTTGGCTGCAGCAAACTGTATTGCCATCTATTGTAATATAACATGTATCAGATGTAAATAAACAATAAGGTGAATCTGAACATGCACAACATGCCAGGACTTACCACAATTAGCTGGTCCTCGTCCACAATTTCCCGTGTCACTGTGGTTGTCTGTCCTTTACTATTATACTGCTCCACAAACTTCCCGTCCTCAATGGTAATTACACTCTGTAACAAAGACATGTACTGGTACCTACAATGAACTGCATGTACTGTCATATTGCGTGTAAAATATCTTAATGCAAGCCCGGCCACAGGGATGCCATTGTGACACAGCTACAGCAATCCCCCCCCCCACCCCCTCCACCCACCCCACCCCAAAAAAATAGTAAAAAGAAATAAAATAAAATAATTAATAAATAAACAAATAAATATAAATTAAACAAACAAATAAAAATTAAATACAGTGTAACGTACAAACATAAGGATAAATCTGACTCAGCGTTTAGTCAGGGAATTGAGAGCCTATGGCAAAAATCCACAATGTGTGTAACATAAGCATTTTTAGTGCCTAAATTACATGTATGTCTTGCTCATCTTACAGTTAAAAGATAAGGGCTTTGAATAAATCAGACATTAACCATATTGAGAGTTACCTTTACTGGTAACCCATCAAATCCTAGGCTGTCTGTTTCCTGGCCCGGAGTGAATGTTTGCACATGGCAGTCGCTAGGAGTGATCACTTTCAGTGACCATTCATCACCATGGCAATCATACTGTAACATTGGCAGTGAAGCAGTTGACAAAGCGTCTCCAGACGCTGCGGTCATATCATTCCATATACCTAAAACATGGGAAATAAAGGAACATATTTAGGTTACATTCATATCATACATACATGCGCATGTAGGAGTTACGTCTACCTCAAAATCCATATTCATGTTATCGAATGACTGTATATAACCTGGCTGCTGGAGTAATGCCGACAGTGCCATGCAAATTAAGGGTGCTTTTTGTTCAATTTTTCCCTAAGTAGTGGGTGGTGCCTTGCGCATGGGAATATTTTTTTTTGTATGGAAATACCAAAATAAAGCAGAATAATAAAGCCGGGATATACACGATGTACTCCAGAAATGGGATTTTTGACTCAGTTTCATAAGTAAGGGGTACATTTTGGCACCAAGTTCCTTGTATGCCTGCATGTTTTATTTAGGTCCATTCAGCATCAAAGGGATACAACATGTACAATATACACTATGTAAAATGATCTTGAAAATGTGGACCAAGGCAGATACCTGGAAGTCTATAATTACGACTGTTACTGAGCCACAGATCGACTCAGCCCAGGATGACCTTCATTGGGGATTCGTTTTTGGAGATCTACAGCACCCTCATACCTATGTAAGGCTAGTGTAGGCTGTGGATAATCTCCATATCCTAGTAAGTCTGGTGAAAGCAATAACAGACTCCGACTCTGGCTCTGTAGTTGTTTCCGAGCCACCTACATGCAGGTAATTTAGCTGGTTGTGTTTGTCTGAGGATTAATACAGCAGGTGGCATCCAGGCCCACATGTACTTGTTTATTGTTGGGGCTACGAACATGATGAAAATTAGAAAGTGAGTTGAAATATTGCATCCAGGTTTCTATTTCCTCAATGCACTAATAGGCAAGTACAAATTGAAGCCCGGCCTGCATGTATGATACCTTCTTGCCTGTGGAGGAACCCTTTTATGGAATTTTTACGAAAAACCAGATGTATCAATGTGCAACCTTTTTAAATAATGATCATGATGCATCTGATACTGTTAGCTAAAAGAGCAGGGGACAAGAAATGTTGGATGTAGGTATTTCATTTTTTCCACTATTAGGTCAGGCATTTAACATGTTTAATTCAGAAAAAAAAAATTAGGAAATTGTTATGTTGAAAAGATGGGACTTAATAAACCATGCTAACAAAAGCAGTGAACACCTGTAAGTATAATGTACTAGCAGTATAAATTTTTGTAGATTTACACTTGGAAGTGATTATATATATAGTATTACATCATGTACATTGGTGGTTGTTAAAATTACATTAAAGTTGGTTATATATACAGTCTTACATTGAAGTGGTTTTCTATATGGAATCACATTGGGGTCATATATATGTTTAAGGTAGAGAATTGCATTGGAAGTGGTTAATTACATTTACCAGTATAGTAGTAGTATAAAAAATGGCATTGGACGTGGTTATGCAAAAAAAATTGCATTGGAGATGAAGAAACGAAATGATGAAATATGAAAAAATAGGTTGTCTTTTAATCTGAGCTATTTAAATATTCATGGACTGTTGACTACCAGTATGTAGAATACTGTATATACGATATTCCATTAACAGATTAAGGGCGCAATAATCGTTTCTTACCCAGAGCTTTAAGCATTTGTTCCAAGTTCTCAGTTTCAGTCACTTTCCACGTTCCAATGAATTTCTCCATCTCTGAAATCAGATGTATAAACCACCACATTAGTTAATTACTATAAAAGATCAGAAAGATACTTTAAAAATACTTTAAAAAGTGTACTCCCAGCCATGGTGCATGTATAGCATCAACCTGAGTTGCAGGTAACTAAAAGATAACTTATTATGATCATCAGTTGCACGTACAGCATGTATACAATGTGTTGTATTTGCTATTTAATATTAACACTGTAGAGACATTTTTAGGTACATATGCATGGATGTAGTGAAAAAATATACACAGTAGTACATGTAGTACTGTATATATTTTTTCACTATATGTAATATGCATGCATACTAAGTATGTACCTAAAAATGTATACATGTAGTATCTGTGATACAGATTATAATATACATTGTACACAAAAAATGTATGTACCAGTACATGCATATGTACTGGTATGCATATGGAATAACTTAACATGCACCCATTACATATTTAAATCTGTATGCTGCAATTGTAAATAAAAATCTAAATAATCTTAATTCCAAGAAAACTTAAAATTGACTATGTGTGATCATTTTCTTTCTTTATCATGTTTATGTCATGTCTTTTTCATTAAAACTATATTTTTGTACATGTATAAGAATATTTTGATAGCAATACCAGTACCAAATTATATATCATTGTATACAGTATACATGTATGATGTACACTTATATATTTGTACACAGTATATGAATGTACACTGCAGATACATTGTACCTTATATGTGTGCCAACTCCTATCAAAGCAGGCTCCTCAGCAGCTACGGGTACCTTTAGCTTTAATACATGTCTTGGGTGCACCGTCTATGTAGAGCCCTGTATACTGGGGTATATACGCATGTGACAGAGAGCTTGAAGAGTGAGGTGGAGAGATTGTAATAACAGGTGCCACATAACTGGGCTGCCGGCTGGCTGGCTGGCATCCCCGACAGCAGACCGTAATACCGTTCATCCACATCCGCTGCCGCAGCCCCGGCACTCATGGCCATACGACTCCCTAGCCGATCAATATACAGTGGAGCCTCATAAGGTGAAATACCTGACCCAGGATCAACTTCAAACCGGCCTTTATTCTGAAATATAATGATCTTAATTCTGGCTCAAAGTACCGTATTATGGGGGTGATATGTACTGTTATGCCATGTACATGTAGCTCTTATTGCCTGCACAGCTAGTGTCAATAATTTTGATGTGGACCCAGTGTATTGGTGTTTTCGACATGTGGGGGATTCAAAGGACATGATAACTGTTGCACATTATGCAAAGCCACTGGTATGGTGGTACCTCCAGCGCGATTTTTGCTTCAGTCGTTCCCTGTGCAATCTGTGGTTGTACATCCAGGCACCAAGTCTGTATATTAAAGCCTTCATCCAGAGCCAATATAGTACTTGGCATCACATGGCCCACCCTAGCGGTGCATGCTCGAATGGGCCATGTGATATGCCACCATAGGACACTGGAGAGAGGACATGCGATGCTGACCCTCTCACCAAATGACACCTCTGCAATATGGACAGAATTGTTTGGTCCCTGTCTCAAAGGACACTCGAGAGAGAACACACCTCTAGACACTGCACATATTCTGTAGAACTCTATACAATTGCTATAGGTACATTCACAGCAATTGAGTACTAGCTGTGAATGAAATGCAATACTCCCCCTTGCCAAAAGCATGAAATGATGCTTCTCTAAAGGACATCATTGTTTGGCAGAAGGATCAGTGGCCCTATTAGAGGGTGACCACTGTATACATACATGGAAATGGGACATCAAAAATTATGTAAATTTGATCTGATACATGTGCACATGAATATAGCAGTATTATGTCAGTAGAGTGCTCCCTGCAATTTAAGACCCCTTCATTTTACAATTCCCTCAATTTTAAGCCATCAGCATGATCAGTGACGCTACACTTTATGTTTTCAATATAAGTATCCCTCTATTTTAAGACCACCTTCAATTTAAGACCATATTTTACTGGCAGAATGGGTGGTCTTAAAATACAGGGACCACTGTACATATAATTGACATGGGGTTGGTTGTTTCTTAAGTGAATCATCTCAAAATACATGGGTGAAGCAGATGATGTGACAAATTGATACATGTACATGATGTAGTCAAAATTTGTCTTTGGTGTCATCCAGGAAGAGATTGACGCGATTGTCCTTTTTCTTCTGAGCAACACTGCCCTAACCTTATGAACCTGACCAGTCATGATAATCAGTCATGCACTACATAGAGCAAGGTCCCTGGGCCTCTTGTTGTTAGCACATACCATGCATACAGCACGTGTCATAATCCAAGCCTCGGTGATCAGGCGGTATAATTAAGTCTCCGATGGCATTATCACTTAATTGCTACAGTGTAAAACACAGTGGAAACTCAGAATTCAGATCATGGCAATTGGAAGTGTTCTTATGTCAACATGGTCAAGACATGCTGACTCCATGCTCTTGATTAGTACATTATAATTCTGAGACTGCTAAACAGTGAAAATGCATCACAGTTTTACTGTAGCTCTGAGAGAGCGATATTAGAGCTCTTCCCGAGCTTTCAGCCATCACTGGCTGGTCTTCTTTATGGGTGTTCAGGCCTTCAGGACCCACCCCAGAAGAACATGAAAAAGGCCAGTAATGGCTGAAATTAAGCTTAGGAAGAGTTCCAATGTCCTGTCTCAGCTACGGTAAGACTTCATGTTATTTAACATGACTGAGACAAAAAACAACATCTATGAAGTGAGAATGCAGTTTATGATACTGTTGGAGGGACAATGGTCCTTCTTTTGAGGTGGTCTTAATTCTGAGGTGGAGAGGTTCCAATTGTATATATGGTCCCTGAATGAGTAATAAGGCATTTCTCAGTAGATACATGTCTTCCCTCTGATGACAGTGATGGTCATTTTCAATAGGACAAACATGACAAATGCAGGCCTGATACATTCACCATGTTACATTCACTCCCCTGGCAGAAAGTGGCCCCCTGGCTCTCTGGCATGCCACATTTGATATTTATTATAGTGTACTCATCTGATACTTTGCAACTTCAAAATTACCTGTAGCAGCACACACTGGACTCCCATAAAAATAAGCTCAGACATAATCCTGACATATACAATATGTGAGGTTTTTTTTTTTTTTGGAGATTACATATCCATGAAAATAATAGTTTGGGTATTAACTGCTGATAATTCATCTTTTTTTTCCAGGTGATCTTATATTTAGTGTGTACACACAGCTACAGTAAAATTGGTTTTCTCGGAAATTTTGATTATATAAAACAGTTTTTAAGCAGTAATTTTGAAATTTAAATCTGCACAATATATTACACCTCAATATATTGACCATTCTCTTTTGTTTCCAGAATAAAGCCATCAGGTCCAAGCAAGCTTGTGCTGGATTCCTACAACTTCAACCATCCCAGTCGCGGAAAATGTTACATCATCAACAACCGCAACTTCAACAAAGTGCTTACAGGGCAGAATGATCGAGATGGCACGGACGTGGATGCTGGCAATGTGGAGAGCGTCTTCCTCAGCCTCGGGTTTGACGTAATCAGGGATGACAATATGACCAACACCGACATGTCAATCAAACTGAGAGCAAGTAGGTGCAAGCAGACAATTGTTGTACAGTGAAACCTGTTATGAAAGCTTATACCAAAAGACCAATGAGATATGGCCCTGATACAGAGACACTAGAGTCTTTGCATATACAGATTCATATGTGTGTTCAATAACATGGAAGATATAGCCCCAGGGACCTGCAAAGTATATGGTCCTTACAGGCACGTGGCCTTTATGTACGGGTGGAGTTTATGTACATATAGTCCTTAAACCAGGTTTCACTTATTGCAACTTGAGAGACTGAAAAGGCATGGGGCGGGAAAGGTACATGTACATGTACAGGGTATTTTGACAAAGAAGATCAACTGGCAAGTCACGGAAATAAACAAACAATTGAACAAAAAAGGCTACTAGTATATATGTAACATACTTTCTGGAAGGATATTGATTTTTCCATAAAGAGGACTTGTGCCTAGTGATAGATTCAGTCACATTGTGGAGTGAATTCATTGTCCCCAAATCCATGGTGCATGGTGTTACATATAAGTTCATGTTCAAGACACTGCAGGTTTTTATTAAAATAAACAGTTTTGTTTGGGTATTGATACTAGTAGGTACAGGACTAAGTGCATCTCCATGTATCTCTGTATCTATGTCTACCCCAGAGTGTATCTACACAAAATGCTTCCCAGTGGTCACTCCTTATAATGTGTACAGTGAAACCTGTCTCGAAAGACCACCCCACTAGCCACAGAAATGTGGTCTGTCAAGACAGGTGGTCTCTGGTGAAAGGTTCAGTTATATTGAATGTAGATCCTTCTGCCAAAATTGTGTGGTCTGTCAAGACAGGTTTCACTGTACTTGAAATCTTACACTTTACAAGCTTACACATGTTATAATCAGGACAATAATATCACAAAATTCATTTGTTTCATGGATGATCTAAAACAAAAAATTGTGCAGTGTAACTTGAAACTATTTTTTTTTTCAGTTTCTGAAGAGGACCACAGTGACGCCGATTGCTTTGTCTGTGTCATCCTGTCTCACGGCAAAGAGGGTGTCATCTACGGTACAAACGGCACCATCAAGATCGACAGCTTGGTATCCAACTTCAAAGGTGATCGCTGCGAGAGCTTGGCTGGGAAACCGAAGCTCTTCTTTATTCAGGTACTGATTTTATCCCTGAAAAGTCAAGCCTGAGTTTAAAACAAGAGGCCTATGGGCCTTGGCGCTCTGCTTGAGAACCAACTTGGCCATTTGCAAGTTTCTAATTGCAAGTTTCAGAAGTTGCACATATACTCCATTTCTACCTCAGGGGTCGAAATTGAGCTTATTTTTCACTCTATGTGCAGCAGTTTCCTACATACGTGCCGATTTTCAAAACTGCCAGATTTGGGCAGAAGTTGCACATATATCCTCTTTCTATCCCAAGGGGTCAAAATTGAGCTTATTTTTGCTCTACGGGCAGCGGTTTCCGAGATACGGGCCGATTTTGAAAATTACCATATTTGGGCATGAAACCTGGAATTTGA
>JAAUYG010012391.1_pt1 | contig 12954 bp, 13 predicted proteins | sample 7278091 | NCBI WGS metagenome assembly JAAUYG01 (sample SAMN14350201, study PRJNA611818) | marine sediment metagenome | isolation source: surface marine sediment (0.6m) | place: French Polynesia: Moorea | collected 2018-08
GGGTCATTCGGTGCATTTCCGTTGTTTGACGACCTTTTATCTCGGAAACGGCTAGCCGTAGAGCGAAACGGACCAAAATTTGGCATCAGGGGTAAGTATTCAGTGTTTGTACACTACTTTTGACTGTTAAGTGTTCAAGTTCAGTTTGGGGTCATTCGGTGCATTTCCGATTTTCGCCAACCTTGTACATATTGTATCTCAGAAATGGCTAATCGTTGAGTGAAACTGACCAAAATTTGCACCTTGGCGGTAAGTGTTTAGTGTATATAGAGTACTTTTGATTGTTAAGTGTTCAAGTTAAGTTTGGGTCATTCAGTGCATTTCGATTTTTGGCGACCTTGTATCTCGGAAATGGCTGATCATAGATCAAAACGGATGAAAATTTGGGCCTCATGGGTAAGTATTTAGTGTATATACAGTACTTTTGACTCTAAAAGTGTTCAAGTTTAGTTTGGAGTCATTCGGTGCATTTTCGATTTTGGTGACCTTGTACATGTATCTCGGAAACGGTTAACCGTAGAGCGAAACGGACCGAATTTTGGGCTTCAAGAGTAAGTATGTAGTGTATATAGACAGGATAGTCTTTTGACTGTTAAGTGTTCAAGTTCAGTTTGGGGTCATGTACATTTCTGATTTTGGCGACCTTGTATCTTGAAAACTGCTGATGGTAAGGTGAAACGGACCAAAATTTGAGCGTCTGGAGTAATTATATAGTGTATATAAGTACTTTTGACTGTTATGTGTTCAAAGTTTAATTTGGGGTCGTTCAGTGCAGTTCGGATTTTCGGGGATCTTGTATCTTAAAAACCAGAGTTCATAAAGCGAAATAGACCAAAATTTCAGCCTCAGAGGTACGTCTTTCATGCATACAGAGTACTTATCACTGTTAAGTGTTCACGGTCAGTTTGGGGTCATATGGTTCATTTCCAATTTTGACGACCTGCAGGTGTCTACTTTTGACTTAAATTTTCAGCAATCTTATTTGTACTGCTACTGGTGGTAAGTTTATACCTTATAGATATTGTTTTATCTAACAAGTAACCAAGCGGAGGTGATAATTGTGGTGGTGGTGGTGGTGGTGTTGGTTGTGGTAGAAGTGGTGCGTGGGTGGGTGGCAGTGGCGGAAGTGCGAGTGGGTGGGATGGCAGATTGGTGGTGGGTGGTGGTGGTGAGGAGCTTTGGGGGTGCTGACAGATGGTGGTAGTGGGTGGTGGGCTGTGGTAGTGGTGAGTGGGTGGTTAAGTGGTGGTGTTAGTGGATTGGTGGTGGAGGTGGGTAGTGACTGTGCTGTATGGTGGTAATAGGGGTTGGCGATGGCGCTAGTGGTTGTGGGTGGGTGGTGGGTTGTAATGGGCGGTGGTGTTGGTCATGGCAGTGGGTTGCGGAGGTGGTGCGTGATGAGCGAGGTGGTGGTGGTGGTGGTGGTGGGGGTGATGGTGTTAATTGGTGGTGGTGGTGATCCTGGATGGGTTGCAGTGGTAGTGTGGATGGTCGTGTGTTGCGATGTTGGTAGGTGGTTGTGGTCACTGGTGTTGATGGGTGGTGGTGTTTGTAGTGATGTGTGAGTGGGTGGGTGGGTTTGAGTGGTGGTGGTGGTGTGTGGTGGTGGGTGGTCGGTGGTGGTCTTGGGTGGTAATGGTATGGTGAGCCTTGCTTGTGACAATGAGTGGCGGTGATAGGTGGTGGTGGTGTGTACTGGCTAGTGCTGGTGGTTTGTGTTGGTGATGGTGGTGGAAATCTTGGTGAGTGGTGGTGGTGGTCATGGGTGAGTGGTAGTGATTTCGGTGGGTGATTGTGGTGGGTAGTCATGTGTGGAGGTCGTGATAGGTGATGATTGATGTTGGCAGTATGCTGTGGTGATAGGTGGTTGTTTTTGTAGTCGTAGTTGGGTGGGTGGGTCACCGACGGCTGGTGATGGCTGATGGTGATGGTGCTGGTGGTAGCGGTGGGTGGGTGGATGGATGGTGATTGATGGTGGTGGTGTGTGGGTGGTGGTAGGATTGCATGTGGATGATGCTTCTGGCTGTGGTCATAGTCTAGCTAGTCTACTAAACTTTATATACTTTACTCTACATAGTGGTTGGTATACACACACATAATAACTCTAGTAAAAACCACAGTGGTCTAAGCCACAAGTCAAAAAAACACAATGGGACAACACCCAGTGGCTATAATACCCCATGGAGACATTAGACATGTAAAATAGTGACCCTGACAACTACTGACACTAAGTCTGCTTTCAATTTGCTAACATTTCCCAAGCTCTACTTCAGCATAATCCCAGGAACCACTATGAACAAACAGCAGATAATCCAACGTGCCCACACACTAGGCCTAAAATATGTATCCAACCCTGGATTAAAAATTCCAGTGCAAAAAAAAAAAAAGATTCAGGCACTCCGGCCGGTCATCCCTCGTCCAGGTCCTTCTCTCATGCGTCCACCCATCAGCCTCCTTCTGTTTTCTCACCACCACCCTGTCCTGGTGGCACAGATTCCATGTAGTTCTTTTTGTTATTCATCTGAATAGTTCTGACTCATCTGGCACAGGCTACTGTGTAGTACTATTTCTGTGACTCAGCTGAATAGTTTTAATACATCTAGCACAGATTTGAATGCAATACTTTTTTATTACTTGGCTGAATAATTTTAACAGATCTGCCACAGGTTACAGTGTACAGTATTACTGCATGGCATCAAGAAACTGATGTATGATGAATAATGAACTTTCAGCAGCTGCATTTCACCATAATTCCCCATGGGCCCTCTCTGTTGACAGTGTTAAATGTCTTAGTCAGATCAACAATGGTGGAGAGCATGTCTACATTCACGTGATATGTCCTGAAGCCACACTGATTCTCTGGAAGGGGGCCTTGCTCAGGTGTGCAGTAGGACAATTACATGAATTACCTGGTAAGTAACATTGGTGTTACAATCAACAGAAGGGATATGCCACAGTGGTTATCACAGGTGTGGCGGTTTCCTTTGCACTTATGTAGTTGTATGATGAAGGAATCTTTGAAGTCTTGTGAAAGAGTATTGTGCTGCCCATATGATTTGGAAGAGTTGATGAAGTTTCTCTGTCAGTGCCCTGCCACCCTCTTTGTAGACCTCAGCTAGGATCGAGTCTGAGTCATGTGCTTTGCCACTAGACAACAAACGGATTGCTTTTGCCATCTTCTCAAACGTTGGCATGGCACACGGCATCTCATTGACTAGAACTTGCAGGAGATGACTGTTGGCCTCATCGTTGATCGTGGGGGATGTTTGTTTAGTACACTGTCAAAATATTAGGCCAATCGCTTTAGGAGCTTGTCTTTGTCATTGATGAGAGTGGATCAGGCTGTGTTGAGGAGAGCTGTGTGATCCGGGTGAGCTAGAATCATAGATTTCTTTCAGGCTATCATAGAAATTCTTCGGGTCTTCCCTGTCAGCATATCAATGGATGTCATTGGCTTTATTGCTAAGTCAGGAGTTCTGCATCTGACAAAGCTCAGTTGGATTGTGCTGCACATATGTTTCTCGGTGCATCGTTCTTTGCTTTGATATTAAGTCATCAAGGTGGACTTTATAGGCATGGGCTTATCTTCCAGCAAATGTGTGATCACATCACACTTCTCGTAAACTAGTCTTTATGCCACCTGGAGGAACGCCCAAAGCACTCCATGGATGTGCTGTACACAATCACACGGAGTGCTTCCTTTGCTGCTTCCACATATTTGGCTATCCAAAATGATGGGCTTTGGGCGTTATTCCAAAGTGGCAGAAAAAGGACTGTTTCATGGTGTCTATCTGAGTCTTGTTGACATCGAGGCGTTTTTGGTGATTTCACACACGGTGGCCATCTTTGTGGCTGGATGCATAGCATGAAATTTGTGATGATCAGGCAGTGGTCTGTCCAAAAAAATCCACTCTGCAAGTGGTCTTCAGGACACGTGCATTTTGCCTGTCCCTCTTCCTGATGGTGCCTCTTTTATACAGTCTTGGATAATCCGGTTGACTGAGTATCCAGCCACTTTGGGCTGTGAAAGGACCTGGCCCATTGTATTATTACTGGTTAGTCTGGTTTTAGATGTTTCCGGTCCCGGCCAGCTCTGCTGGGAACCGACGCCTATTAGCATTGTGTCAGTGTCTTAACAATCCGGTCAAGTCACCAGCGGCAAGGTCAGTCAATCGCATCAGCCAATCAGCTTTCTCTAATACTCGGTGGCTGGCAGAGCTGCAATTGACAGTTGCCCTGGCTGTGGTCGAAGGGCTTTGTTTTCACACCTAGCTGTCACTGGTTTGAAGCTGGTACAAGTGTGTGTAAGCTGGAGGAATAGTAGACTGTTGTTGTTATTGTTGTTGTTGTTGTTGTTGTTGTTGTTGTTGTTGTTGTTGTTGTTGTTGTTGTTACCAACTCCATGCTTCCCAATCACACATTCCCGGGTGCAGATGTTGCTGCAGCCTACCCCCGCCTTAAAGTCGCAAAGAAATATGAGCGTATCTGCACTTGAAACAGTGAGATGAAAACACCCAAGTCTTCATAAAACTTGTCGTTAATCCCATCTGTGTTGGTCATGGTGGAGGTACAGGCCCTAACAAGGATGGGAATCATTTTCCCGTGTGAGAAGTGGGGAGTCTTACTGTCAAACGTCAAATGTTCATTTGGGGATCTGGACAACTTGCCAATGAGCTTTGTTCTCGCCATAAACCCAACTCCAAGCTCACATCTCTCTTCAGGTGTGAGTCTAATCCCAAAGAAGGCGTAGCCTTGTCTCGATCTTTTGCAGAGTTCTACAGGGTAAACCTACCTGCTTCTCTGGTCTGGCTAGGGACAGCAATGTCAATGCTGTATCTCATGAGTTTATTTGCCATTAGTAAAGTTCGTCTGTGTTGTCTTTCAAAGTTATTCCTGCCAAGAAGCGCACACACGTTACGTGTGGCAAGGTGTGATTTTCAATTGCTTTTGTCGTTTTTTTTTAATCCCAGGAAGCCAATACATGCCCGCTAAAGTGACGTTGAGAAGGCAATGCTTAAGGGCTGCTCAGTCGCTCATACCACTACCAAAATCCTTCGCTGTTCCTTTCAGTAGATAACAACCCTAATGACCTGTGTGCAAGGTTACGGATATATGACTGCCAGTGTACCCTGTCACTTCTCCATTTATCTGCCAACACAGGACCGTTTGGGAGTGGAGCTATGGTGGGGAAGATATTCGGCTTGCAAAATGACTTGCGTGGTTTAATACTTTGTTTAAAGTGAAAAACAGTTGCATGATGTTCACCTCACTCGCTTGTCCAAGACCAGTAATATCCAGTGGCAAAATCAAGTGAAGATAACTGGTATATAAAGCCATAAAGGCAAAATATCACCTACCAACTGTCAGAGTGTCATGCAACTAGATAGTGGAGACTCATAGTGATAGCAACATATAACCACTGCCAGGTGTGTGCAGGACCTGACCACTACCAAAAGATAACCCTTTGGAAGATCCTGCCACAGTAGCTATGCAAAATCTCGTTGATTTATGAGTAGAAGTACGTTACTCAATCCAAAAACTAATAAGTCCAAGGCATAGTGCTTGCACTGATATCATGTATCTACTTGTAGGCCCAGCTAGTATAGATCTGGGATATCACTGGATAAGCCACGGCTTGAAAATTCTCAACAGTGGTGGCTGTCACAGATAGGTATAGCAACGTGTTCCACAGGATAATGGTTCTCAGGTAGAACGACTTCTGGTAGAAGTTGTAGTTTGTGCGTATCCTGAATTAAGTTGTGTGGGTTAGCTCCTCCAGATCGTGTATGCGTGTCACCTCGGATGATGAAGTTAGGCAGAGAGATGCTGACCTTCTGATGGATGATTTTTTTTTGTAAATCATTGTGGCATCTCTACACAATCTCCTGGTTGCAGCAATGCCACGGTGTCCCAGTTGAGTCAGTGAAGCATTTCGATGATAACAGACTTCTTTTGGTAGTCTCCACACACAAACTTAGCACCAGATCTCTAGACATTCTGAAGATACTGAATATGATTCTGGGTGTGTGGTGACCAGGCGCAGGTGGCATACTCCATAGGTGAACGGACGACCGATCATCGTATGCTTTTCCCTGTATGCTGGTTCCTGCAGCATGAAGAGTTCTTTTGATCAGTCCCAGTGTCTGTTACACTCCTTATGGCATGGTAGGGGTATACATGGGTATATAAAGTATGGCCCGATTCGAGTTCTGTTTTTAACAGGGAACTACGAATCGCAGATCATTATTTAAAACCCCCATCTAAATCGTATATCAATATTTAACAGCCATGGCGAGTCACAGATCACTCTTTAACAGAAGTTGGCTTGTCGCAAATCAGTCTTTAACAGCCATGGTCTAGTCGAAGATCAATCTTTAACAGTCATGGCCCACAGATCGGAAATTAACAGCAACTGCAAGCTGTAGATCGTTATTTTAGTGAGGGACTGGTGCATCCGATCATAGTTTTATAGGTGGGTTGTCTCACAAATCGGTGGTTAACAGGGGCACCAAATTACTAATTGCTCTTTATTGAGGAGTGCGAATTGGCAGTTAACTGGGACGCCAAATTACTAATCGCTCTTTAGTGAGGAGTGCAGATCATGACTCGCCAGATAAGAATTTGGTCAGTTCACTGGATCAATTTGCCAAACGGCCGGTTCATGCGATTCAGTTGATTCAATTTTAACTCATGTGTTACCCTATTGGTTCTTCCAGTGTGCTAAGGCGTGTAACAAGGCCAAAACCCATAGGTGTGAGAAACGATACAGCAAGAAGAAGAAGAAGAAGAAGAAGAAGAAGAAGAAGAAGAAGAAGAAGAAGAAGAAGAAGAAGAAGAAGAAAAAGAAGAAGAGAACAAGAAGAACAAGAACAAGAAGAACAAGAAGAACAAGAACAAGAAGAACAAGAAGAACAAGAACAAGAACATGAAAACAAGAAGAAGAACCCAATTGACAAATTCAAACTGTCTTTCTTGACACCGTTATGCGAGGGTTATACTAAACGCCGGCATTGCGTCAATTCGCGAAACGACCACTTAAGACAGCGAAATAAATGTTATACCTAGGCATTTTCATTCGGAGCACCAGGGCTCATTCTGAATCTGTTGTACTTGCAGGAAGACTCTGACTAGACAGAATGGGTGTTTTGGAGCTGCATGCTTCCTTTTGAGTTTCTCGGTAACCCCCTTTTCTCGGTAACTTCTCAGTAGGTTATTCATTCGGTCCTCATATCTTCCATAACCGGTCGCTTGACTAATTATTCTGTTCGTAACTATTGTCAATTACCACTCAGTGTTAGCCTTGTAAACTTGGGGACCTTTTCGCTGTTTAGGTGGTCCTTTCGCGGCGTTTCGGTGTTGGTCTCGGTATTTAGTATGACCGTTACAATAGAAAAAGATATGTGTTTATTGATTTTTGTTTCCGGCAAGATACAGTCGTATTTACCATATATCTGACATACGTAGCACATGATACTGTAATTTCCCGCTAATAACCAAGCAGTATATTCGAAAATTTTACACAGGGTAGTTGATTTTTGTAAATATGCACTTGTAAACAGTAAATATAGTTGCTGCGGGGTAGCCTCGCTTCAGCGGGAAGAAAGCAAAATGGCGTCGGGTCAGCAATCGCAATCCGAGTCTTGGTACGCATCCCTTCTGGGTTTAGCGGAGCATTTTCGGACATCAAACCCGCCTAACATCAGGCTGTGTATTCACTGTTTGCAAAGTATTTTTACCTTTAAGCCTCCTCCTCGGCTGGAGGCTAGGACTCATCTTCAACTGGGATCTGTTATGTTCGCTCACACAAAAAATACAGACCAAGCCATGTCTCATTTAGAAAAAGCGGTAAGTTTCAATTTTGACAGCTCCGTAAGAACTGAAACACTTTCATCTTCGTTCAGCTGTTCTAGTGGAGATCGTGACAGACTGTTATCCAAAGTCATTGACATTATTTAAATTCGTCTGTACTACAGATTCGGTAGCGTGATTGAAAATCCTGGTAAAGTGGTATGTGATTCTCAACCAGTGCCAATGCAGCTACAGATTAAAACAGCTGATTGAAGACAGTTGCACAGCATAGTTGTTGTTAACAGTCTTTGGGTGCGTTTTTTTTTTGTCAGCCAACATTCTAATTCTGCATGTGGGTCCAATGGTTTAAATCATTAATTATATGAAGTAATTGTTTTACCTTTTCGAATAGATTGCTGTTTGCATATTCTCACATTAAACAGTGCAAATAAATCAGTTTTCTTTCCTTTCCAGTGGTCGATGTCTCAGAGTGTATCCTTTTTTCATCAACACAGTGATGAGAATGTACTAATGTTTCAAAATTGATAATCTGCTTTTGGGATATTCATCACCTGAATTAGGTTTCAAACTGTTAATTCTTTGCCGCGGTGCTGGAGATCCATGAGACCAAGCAAATTTATTTCTCACAAAGAATTATGGTTTGAAACCTATGGCGAGAATATATAAATTTGTGCAAATTTAATCAAATTTTGTCAATGATTATTAACATATCCATCAAGGACGGAGTCAATTCTGGAATTGGACTTGGAATTCTTCATGTCAGAACTTGGGTGGTTTGGACTTGGAATTATTCCGTAATTTTGGAATTCCAATTTGTCAAACGGAATTAACGCCATGTCTGATATTAATATGTCTGAATGTCACAGTCTGTCTTAGCCGAGGTGAAATTTTCGGGCTCTGGCAACACGTTTGAATTTCGACTATACAGAGCCAAGAAAGAGCTTGGCTCTGTATAGTCGAAAAGTGTTGCTTTTTGCTAGAGCCCGAAAAGTCGGCCTCAGCTAAGTCTGTCTGTAACATTCATACAGACATGGCAAAGGTGTTAGATTTTACTTCTATGTTTGATTTAATGGCAAAAGATCTGTCTTTGTTTTTCAAGTTCACCACTTAGGTTTGTGACTTTGTGATAATTTAACATTTTTTATCGAGTACCCTGTGAATTTGCACCCATGTCGGTCAACCAATATTCATTGGCTCATGCATGTTCATACTGCTTAGTTTTGTATGCAGTTGGCCGACAGAGGACTCTGTAGAGACTGAGATTTATGGTGGGGATTTATGGTAGTGCATGACATGCAATTGTGACCTTAACTTTAAATTAGTTACCTTCTTTTGAGGAGGTGAAGTTTGAAGCTGTCAGTCTCATCGGTCAAGTGTACGAAAAACAGGTGAGTGATTAATGTTCCATAAAAAATTTGGTTTCTTTTGGGATAACTAGTTTATTGATGTATGTGTTATTGTGTTTGTCTATACCTCACAGTAATGTACAGTACACAGTAATCTACATGTGTTGCAGTGTGTGCTCTTTGAATGGATTCAGGTATAGATGGAATTACCCATAGTAGGCCTTCTAAAACTTTTGTTCATTTTCCATCACCAGAATCGTCTAGAAGAGGCCCGGCCTGTACTGAGGAAAGCTTTGGAGTCGTCTGAGCTCTCTCCATTCTGGCATTGCAGATTAATATTTCAGCTGGCTGTAAGTAATGCTTGTATACCAATTCACTTCATATAATAACAGTGATTGAATATCAACTGTAGATACTTAAACAGTTTTGCTAATTCAGTTCGCATATATATATAGTAAATTTAATGACAGAATAAAAGTACCAGTATTCGGGTTTGGAATGTTTGATTGATCTGAGTGAAAGAAAAAAGAACTTTACATTTATGATTCATAATGGCGACTATGGTTTGGAACATTACTTTTAATGTTGCTTATGTAACATATACATGTGGTGATATACATATAGCTGCAGATATCTGCAATTGTGACATTTCATTGTAGCTCCTTGCGTGTTCTTTTAGGAAAGCTATGCACACACCAGAGAAATGACCACGGCAGTGGAGTTACTCAGTCATGGCGCAGAGTACGCAGGGGTCAAGAAGGCAGACTTCACTAAGATCTTGTTCTTACTCAGTAAAGGCATGGTATGTGTAGTTAATTGATGTCTTTCTTGACAGCCAAATAGAGATAATCCCTTTGTAAGGCCCCCTGGTATTATCAACAGTCGTCATGCTGCTGACATGCTATTAATACTTGTATTTGCTATAACTCTTCAATCAGTATCGAAATACTTGACTGTTGTTTGTGTTTCTATGTGGTGGTTCTAGACTGTTGTTAACTTGAAGAGTGTCTTTCTGAACTAATTACTTCGGTGCTAATGGTAAACAGATCAAAGGACTCCATAGCATGGTTACTCTGAATAAGTTTTCATCAGCAGTCTAATCTTAAAACTGAGAAAAAGTATTAAAGAGGGGCGTTAGAAAGCTGAAAAGGGTGTAATAATGTTCGCTTTCTGCCTTTACTCATTAGATTCTCCTAATCGACAAGAAACTTCCCGAGGTCCATGCGGTTTTGTCATCAGCCGGCGGTATGATTGAGTCAATACCGCCAGGCAAACAGCTGCAGAAAGATTCACTGAAGGTCTTCTTTCTGGTGTTGCAAGTCTGCCATTATCTTATGGCTGGCCAGGTATGATGTGATATCTTGTCTCAACAATCATCATTCCATGTGCTCAAATAACGAGCTGCTGAGGTATATTTAAGTTTTTGACCACAATAGTTTGAAACGAGTTTCTGTGGAAAAAATATAAAATATTGAATATTAAATAATAATGTGCCACAAGCGTGTTATGCTAGGAAAAGACGATCAACACATTTGTACAAGTCCATCCCATCCTGAGAATATAATGACAGTCCCGGGACTATTGAAACCTCTGGTATAAGTGGGGCATTGTTATAACATAAGAAGTGACCTGTGGGGTCACTTCAGCATAAATTAAGAGTAGCTCCTCCTTTCTCAAAATTCTTTGTTTCAGAATAAAAATAAGCGTAACAAATCTGTTTCATCAAAAAAAAAAAAAAAAAGAATCATTCACCTTGACCCTCTGTATTAATTACGTATGTTTCATTGATGACTTTGTCTTAGCAATAAGTAAAACGGATGTGTTCATCCAGAAAAAAAAGAGAACCATTCACCCCTTCCCTCGACCTACACTATTAATTACTTACGTTTCATTCATGACTGTGTCTTGGCTATAAGTATTGTTTATTTGGCTAATCAGGTGAAGAGTGTCAAACCTGCCCTGAAACAGTTGCAGCAGAGTATACAGGCCATTACATCGACCCAGGCTGACGATGGTAAGTTTAGCCCGAATATGCGGGCCATTACATCATGCAATGCTGATGATCGTGCATGTACAGTGTATGTAGCTGGGATAAGTTTTGTTCCTCGGGTTCTTCCTTCTTGTCAGATTTCTTGGGAGGATTACATCCAATATCACGCATATGGACATTGGTGTTCAGGGCAGCTAAAACGAAAAGGACCGCCTTGGACATTGATCATTTCACATGTCATTTTAGCAAAAATGGTTTCAGTGTCAAGGGACTCCCGAATTGTGAAGAACGCTTTGCATATGATTAAAAGGGGGACAATAAATGTTGTAGAAGAGAAATTCATCATCTAAGTCGGTGTGTTAAAGATGTGATACCTCATGGTGTGAATATATAAGTGCGTGCAAATTTTACATAAAAATGCCTGTTCTGGAACTTTTATAGTGACCACCAGTTAAAAGATTCCTCTGAAAGATTTATTTTATTGCATGCAAAATTATAATTTGCCTGTTGCATTCTATTTAACAGAGCCAGTGCAGCAGACCAATCCAGCTGACCTATTCCAGTGGTTACCGAAGGAACATATGTGTGTTCTGGTCTATCTGGTAAGTTTGGTAACTGGTGGGTGTGTGGGAGGTGTATTTGAAATTGGGGCTATTGTGTTCAACAAGTTGCTATTAAAATGGAACTTCGCATTAAATATACAGTACCCCCCTCCCACGGCAAAATGCTGCTGAGTTATTTTGTCCATATTGGAGAGGGACGTCTCACCTTCTAGGGGAGGATCAAATACATTCGCGACTGATATCTGTGCCCTTGCCTAGAGATTGTCCTTTGAGAGGAGGACCGTTACACTTGTATTCTTGGCAGGTTTCTTTTTTGCAAACATATTAAAAAGAAACGAGGAAGTTTTGCCTTTACTTATAGAGATGTTTGGGGATGATGGATATTTCTTCTGCCGTTGGTCATATTTGCTATACAGGTGATGTTTTTGCTGCTGTTCCCCCAGGTTACCGTCATGCACTCTATGCAGGCAGGCTACATGGACAAGGCCCAGAAGTACACGGACAAAGCTCTGATGCAGATCGAGAAGCTAAAAAGTAAGTTGCTGTGGATGCTCTTGTTGCAGTTCATGCTGACAGAATGCCTAAAAATAATGCCGATATTGATTAATAGCGACAGAATCAGGGGCTCTACAGCAGAGGTGACTTCTACAGGTAACAAATGCTACAGGAAGTAGTTCTTCATTGAAATATGATTTTCAGTTCAAACAAGTTTAAAAGTAAGTGGCAGAAACAAAATGTGCTATAATGTGTCAAAAATAAAATCAAAATAAAATTCCTGAGAATTCATTGTTCTAATCCCATATTCGCTCTGGATTAGACACAATATTTTAATTTATACTTTCTTTTCTTATTTATTTTTTGTTCTCTTCCAGTATTAGACTCACACCCGCTGTTATCAGCCTTCCAAATCATGTTGTTGGAGCACATCATCATGTGCCGATTAATCATGGGGAACAAAGCGATGGCCATTCAGGAGGTAATACAGTGGTGCTGGTCACCATCTCAGAAAAGAGATCCCTTCATAGTCAAGATTTACGGAAGCATAGAAGCGCCATAGAGTAAAAAAAATATTTATTTCGTGAAAATTTGTGTTATGTCTCCTTATTGGGGCATCCCGTCCCGACGGGATCCCCTATGGGTTTTCCGACTTTTTTTTTTTTTTTTTTTTTTTTTTTTCTTCCGCCGTTTCTTCCGCCGGCATGTTCTGTGCCCATTTATTGTGAAGAAAACAACGGATTGGGCTGAA
>JAAUYG010175115.1_pt1 | contig 12951 bp, 11 predicted proteins | sample 7278091 | NCBI WGS metagenome assembly JAAUYG01 (sample SAMN14350201, study PRJNA611818) | marine sediment metagenome | isolation source: surface marine sediment (0.6m) | place: French Polynesia: Moorea | collected 2018-08
ATCATTCGCTTCCAGTAGTGCTGTGAGTGGGCTGGTGGCCCACTAGGCAAAGAATTATGGTTTGAAACCTCACGGTGAGAATATATAAATTCGTGCGAATTTATAAATATTGCCATCAATTTACAAGCTGAAACTGAAGTACTTCATTTGTTGTTAAGCTGTGGGATGCTTTGAAAAATAATTCGAACCATGTCCAATAGTAATGCAATGGTCGTTTTCTTAATGGCCGCTCTCTCCAGTGGAGACACTCTAATGTAGGCAGGCTGCTGGTGCTGCTATGAATGCATTTATTTCTCCCTCTCACCAAATTCCACCTCTAATATGGCAGCAATTCTCTAACAATTAGGGTGTCATTATTACATGGGGCTAATGTATATGCAACACAGCATTGACATTATATGTACCTCTTACAACTGTGTCTCCTCAAAATTTGTTTTTCAAGGTTCTAATGTTCGAATTGACACAACCCTTCTGGGCTTTGACAACATGAGCTGGCAGCGTGGAAGTCGTAGCTTCCTCTTCAAAGGAGAAGGTTTGTATCTGTGATTGTTGGATGCATGCATGATGTACATGTATGTCACATTGTGTAATATGCTGGTAGTGGCAGAAAGTTTTGGCTAAGTGCCTGAGCATCGTTATACAAATCTTCACATTCATTCCTATGACTGGTGCTGCCACTGGTGTTTTGAAATACTATACCATATATAGTTCTATGTTTTAAAAAGATTGTAATACATTTTGAATTTATGATGCCTTCTTGCCTGGTACTAAAACTGATTGGACACAGTTGTCCTATTTAAGTCCATATGTGGTACAGTGATCCTTCTATTTTAGGACCACCCATGTGACCAAGAAAATGTGATCTTATATTGCAGGTGGTCTTAAAGGTCATTTTACACAGAAAATTGCCCTTTGGGACCAAATAAAGCGGCCTTATAATCAAGGATGGTCTTAAAATAGAGGGTTGTAAAATAGAGGGACTAGTGTACCTTGAAAATGTCATGAAGCAGTTTGTCAGTTAAGGTTCAATAGTTAGATAGTGCACAAATTCAATGCTTTGCGCCAAATAAAGTGGTCTAAAATACAGTGAAACCTGTCTTGATAGACCACTGCCATGAAAGATCACCTGCCTTGAAAGTCCGCTTTCCTGGGAGAAAGTCACATATATGTCAATATAGTTGAACTCATCACCAAAGATCACTTGTCTTGAGACCACATGTATATTATGACCAATAGGGCGGACTTTCCAGACAAAGCTCGACTATGTCTAGAATAAAGTGTAAAACAGTGTAAAAAAATTCGTATGATTTTATAATTTTTTGTAATAATTTTTTGCGGTAGTTTTTCATTTCTACTGAATTAATAAAAAAAAATACTGAATACCACTGTTGCTGTAATGTTGGCAATGTACGTGTTGCAGTGGACTGCGCCACAACAATGGAAATCGATCATGATGCCCACCAGGTGTTCACGGAGACCATGCGTGTTCTGCCCCAGCCCCCCGACATATCATTCCTCGCTCCCTCCCAGGAGGCAGTGGCCGCTAGACTGACATCCCCCATATCAACCACGTATATTGACACGGAAAAAATTTCATTTGAGAGGTACGTAAAACCTTTTGAAGAGGTAAAGTGTGAGAGATTCAACAATAGAGCATCCTGGTAAATGAGAGTACCCTGGTACTCCATTAGTAGGACACTGATTTCAGTTTATCAAGGCCCAGTTTTGAGAAAAATCTTAAGACTGGAAATAAAATTAAGTTTAGCAATTACTTTGGCAAAAATTTGAAATATCTATCCTTAAGATCCCACTCTGACTTTTGTATTTTTTTTTACACATTCATCATGTTCATATATTGGTGTTATGGATTTCATATATGAATAAAGCAAACTACTAGTACCTTATATCACCCACAGGTGGTTTCATTTGTATAAGGGTACTACACATATTTACTGTGTAAAATTATATTTCGACTTCTCTAGTTTAGTCTTTTTTTTTTAGAAACTAAAGGATCCAATAACACCCTGTATTCTAATAAAACTATCTTGTATCATTGCCCAAACTCGCTTTTTTGTCACTTTCCTTTGAGGCTATTTAATATAAACAGTATAGCAACACAAAACTCCATTTATTAAAGTGGAGAGGATAATTTTCATATCTTCTAGGTTGAGTGTCTTCTCGGCCTGTGTAGGCACTTTGCTAATGCTAATTATATGCTAATTAATGCTAATTAGCAAATTGGTAATTACACAAGCTATCACACTAGTATGTCATATGATCTGTTATTTCTGATATTATTTGAGAGTGTTTCTGTTATCACTGTTACTTTACTCAAGGAGCAAAAGTGGCCTTTGGGGATGGAGAACGGAGAAAGCAGAAACGATAAATGGACATGCTTGCAAGGTGGGACCTGATTAACTTTGGCAGGGTAAAACTGTAATAAGATTATCTTATGTAGTAGTCCGCATGTACAGAGTTAGAATACAATGCTTAATCCAATCGTAGTATGTATTTTTTTTCCAGAAATATGCCCAACCATGCCAATAAAACTTTAAGATTGTAGGTAATTATAATTAAATAAAAGACAGAGGTATCTTCTATCTTTAATGACAGACACATATATAAAAACATTATATTATATATGTATATTCAAGATATTACAACATTGGTCATCTACTTTTATTTATATCTGGTGGAAAAAAGTAACTGGAGCTTGGAACAATTGTAAAATTAACAGAAAGGAATACCTGTTACCTGTCCTGGTTCAGCTGAATTATGTCGCCGATGTCCTTGACCTTCAGGTGTTCAGTGCCCACAACGTGGAGCTAGTCACCAAGACTAGGACGGAGCATCTAACAGATCAGGATAAGCAGCGGAGCAAGAAAATTGCCAAATCCCCACTCGAGTCTTTCCTCGGCCTGGCTGAGAAGGAAGAGAAGAACAAGGCCGCCGCGGCTGGGGCTGTCACCAATGGGGTACATACACTTCTCTGGGCTAATTGAGCCATGTGGTCAATTGCTAAAAGAATTCCCATGTAGCTAAAAGAACTGGGTCGTTTTAGCCACAGTGGCTGAAGCCTTTAAGATTTTGTGTATACACTGTAATTTACATGAATGAACGCTGCGTATAATGTTAACTGAAAATTTATTTCTTTGAATAGTTATTTATAAATAATCAAATACTTGCGTATAGCTTGTCTGATTGTTTGCATTTAACTTTTTATTAGTCCTGACATTTTTACAAAGCGCATCTCTTGGCTAAATGAACCATCCTTGGTTAAAAGAAAAGGTATCTTTTAGACAGCGGCTAGCTAACCAGGGAGATGCCATAGTTCTAGCCTAAGAACTTCTGATAACACTTTTTGTATTTAATGTTTTTCTGCCCGAATATTTTTATGAACACTATTAGACATTTGGGGTACGTTTCCTTGGCCCTGGGTATGCTAGACACTGGCAGAAAAAAAAAGAAAGAAAAGCAAACGAATATAAACAAAACATGCAAAAATAACTACCTACATAGATGTGTTTTGATATACATTTATGTTTTCCTGATGCGAGTCTGAAAGATTTATTTTTATTGTACTTAGTGAATTATCTGAAACATTTAGAAAGTTGATGTAAATGCATTTTTGCTAGAAATTATGATCTTAAGTTCACAAACGCCATGGCAACTATTATCTTTTCCACTGGTGGACTTTTTTCTAGTAAAACCTGGCCCATGCTGTTAGCATAATACATGTATGCATTTCTTATGCAGTTTTTACATAACTCTTTATCCTCAAACTAGCTCGAATTAAGCGCTTTACGTATTATTACCCCTGACATATCTGTACACACCCAACACCATTTCAACTCCTCAACGGAGCATACAACTGGGATACATGCTACAGGCACCACAGGTGGTCAATGTACAATATACATTTCTCTGTGTATTACCAGGTTCTCATTTATGGCTGAGTGAACCAGAGTACCATATTTCAGGTATAAATCTTACTCAGGAACTCGAGGTAGGGCACCAAAACTAAATGATATTGCATGGTGCAGCTCAAACCCATGCTCTCCTGGCTGACAGTCCAATACCTTAACCATATGGTCAACGGGCTTCCATTTAACTACGAGTAAAATAGGTTTTTGTTTCCGTTTTACCTGGTTATATCATACAATCAGGTGACCATAGTGACTCAAAATGGAATACCTAGATATGAAATCAGCTTCTTGATCCTTTTGTTCTTGTTTATGCCTTCCAGGAGCCGAGCATGGTGAACAACCCCTGCCACCTCACTCCTGAACAGTATTTCGACAGTAAGTTCGATCTGCAAGGCAAAGATATCGGGCGGCCCATGGAACAATCCAGTAAGGTTCAGAAGTTCAAAGCGCAGCTGTGGTTGGCCCAGGAATACCCGCTGTCTCTTCAGGAACAGGTTCTGCCCATCATCGACCTGATGGCCGCCAGCAATGCCCACTTCAAGAAGCTGAAGGACTTCATCACTTTGCAGCTTCCAGCAGGCTTTCCAGTCAAAATCGGTAACCATGCCAAAAGAATTAAGGGGTTGAAATTGACCTCTCCGTGTATGTGGCTACGTACAAACATTATTGTTGCTTACAATGATAACTATAATCATTGTCACTATAGCATGATTTTCACACAACCTTAACCTTTCAGCATATCACGTGATGAACATGATCATAACTTTATTGTAGCATTATTGTTCATAACACTAATGCTGAAGTTATTAAAATGACAGCAGTCATACAAATTTACAAATTTCGAATAAAAAAGCAGTCTTGTCCTTTGAGTACAAGAAAAATGTAGTGCTCCCTGCATTTTAAGACCACCCATTCAGCCAGAAAAAAAATGTTATTAAATTGAAGGTGGTCTTAAATTGGAAGGACATTTATATTGAATACATAAGAGTGGTATCACTGATGGGCTGTCTTAAGACTAAGGAATCCCTAAATGGAAGGGTCTTAAATTACTGCTACAGTGAAACCTATCTTGAGAAACCACTGCCATGGGAGACCACCTGTTATTATAAACCACATATTCCTGGCAAAAAATCCCATATTTCAATGCAATTGAACCTGTCATCAAAGACAATGTGCTTTGAGTGACCCTATATTCATCACCTAAATCTGTGTCAAACCATAATTCTTTTAAAGTCGGCGGACAACTAGCAAATTTGCTAGTCGTCCGTTGACTGAAGCCAATGGCGTAAGAATACGGTTTGACACCTCCTGGTGACAATATATAAAATCTGGCGAATTTATAAATTTTATGTTAATGGGGTGATCTTTCAAGATGGCCTTTACTGTCTATAGCACAATAGCACGGCCTATAGCACAACTGACACTGAATAATGCAGACTTTGGATGTCTTTATATTCTCAGAAATCCCACTGTTCCACGTCCTCAACGCCAGGATAACATTTGGCAATATATTTGCCATGGAAAATCCGGCCGATGGGGTCACCTTACTGAAGGACAATGGCCAGACAAACTGCTGCGTGGATGAACGCTGCTTTGATGTTCCTACTACCTACTCAGTCATTGGTATGCTTGCCTTATTTGCTTGTCATGTGGCAACTACTATGAATGGCACTTTAATCAGGTCAATTTATAGAGGAAGGCCGGAGCATTAGATAGATAGTTTATTTGGGATCAGAGCAGGTTCACTACATGGTACAGGTTTTGTTTGTTCTAAACCCACAGGTCAACAGCAGAGCGTCCTAGGCTGTACCCACCCAAACTCAGTGTATTTCGCAAAGTATTCATTAAAGAAGCATTAATCATTTGTTAATGGGGTGGTTGCTGTTGACCTGTGCAACGACGCATAAATATTTACACTACTACAATACACACAATTATAACAAAAAAAAAAATTTTCCAAAAAGTCACCAACCTCTCGGAAGTAGTGTCATAGTTAACCTTCTGTATGTGATGATTTTTCAACGTGCAAAGAACCAACACAAACAGAGAAAAAAATTGGGCTGTTGGAGGTAGCTGGTTCAAAAACCAACTTAGTTATGTGTCACATCCTGAAGTGTATGTGGAAAGAAAAGAAGAAAAGATTTTTCATTTGATAAGACCACGACTGCTAGACTACTAGTACAAACCGCTCTAGTTGTGGTTGATTGTGAGACTGTAATTCCAAATGCTCTCTCCGGGGTTTAGAGTTCTTGTCGAAAATACTCAAGGCTCTAAGTTTTGACTTAAGTTACTAATTGGCCAAGAATCATAACTTGGACATACGTGTACATGTATGTATTTTGAGAATTTTTACATTGTTTTAATGTAATCCACAGGTGATATGCGTCATGAGAGACTAAGAGACGAGGATGATGAGTTACTCCAATTTGCCATTCAACAAAGCCTTATGGAAGCTGGAACTGAAAATGATCAGGTATTGAACAGGAAACTTAAGTTTGTTTCTGATTTTTGCCCCCCCCCCCCCCAAAAAAAAAAAATCGAGGTCCGATTCTTTTACAGTTTATGGTGTGCCATACAACAAAATCTTCGCATGTAGCTGCAAGATGCATGTAACTATGAAACTTTTAATTACTTATAACTGCTTAATTACTTTTAACTGCTTATTCTGACAAAAAAAAAATTTTGTTGGTCACCGTCTGATTTGCCTGAACGCCTATCAACAATTTACAATTTCTTTTGCTGCACTTATGCCAGTCGTGCATTTAATAGCAATTACTACCACATCTGCATGTTTTAGACATTATTTTAACAAACTGCGCAGCTCTTTTGCTTGTGAAATGTGATGACATTTTGCAGCCTAATTTTAAATTTGAGTTTTTCGTTTGCAAATTGGAATGACGTTCTGCAGCCATAAGCCAGTGGCAGGCAGTTATTGCAGTGTCGATGTTGTATGTTTTCTTGTTTGTCATGACACATTGTATGTAGGTATTACAACAACTTGGTTATTAAATACGATGTTCCTTTAATGACTTACAATAACGTCTTCCACCTCATGAAGTTGGCAAGAGCTCAAGATGGCATGGAAAAAGTAGGTTGCCGTATAGCATGTACCAATATAAACTGTAGAGAACTTTAGTAAAGAAAATTATATACAGTGGAACCTGGGAAGTAAGGACACCCAAGGGACTGCCCAAAACTGTCCTGAAGTCTGAGGTGGTCTTATTTATCAGGTCCATTTCTATGTACTGAATAGACCTAGGGACTGAAGTAGCTGTCCTTAATTCCCAGGGTGTCCCTATTTCTTAGATGGTCTTAATGACAGGTTTCACTGTATTTGGGTGGAGGTATCAAACCATATGTTGATTTTGTATAGGTGTGCATGTGATATATATGCTTTAGAACAGCTTGGGCAAAGGAAAATGTACAGAATACAAGAGTTACAAGGTGCTTGTGTATTTTGCGGTTGTGAGTGATTAAATTCAATCCCCCGCTATTTTGTGCATGTAGCATGTATGAACTTTTACTATCTTCAGTCTCAAAGTTCTTTTTATGTAGATGTCAACTTAGCCCCCTATAAAAATATGAGGAGTCTTTCTGGTGCAGGAATGAATAACTTTCCAGATTGGTTTTGTGGTGTTGCCTGTGCCATGGTCTACATCAACTATTGTTTCGTATGATTTCCGAGGGGCTTTTTTGATTTGGTAAAATTTGCATGCGTGTATGCTGAAAATAATGTACACTGCATGGCTCTGGTTTTGTTGATGGTATGTTGTTTTGGATCTGAGAGTTTTATTTAGGAAAATATTTTGAAGGAACATGTTTTTGCAAGACTTCTTTTAAGTTTTAGTTTGTTTTTGAGATCATTAATTTTTGGCAGGGCAATATGTCCCTCAGTTATATTACTCATACATTGTGTTCGGGCGGTAGTTGCCTTCAATAAATTATGTGATAGCTAATCCAGTATGATTAGTGATCAAAAATAGCTCTTTTTCATGTTTACTGGGGAGGGATGAACTTAATTCTGTCGTTGTAAGCATAGTTACTAATTAACAGGTGATTTTATTTCATAAGTTGAGAAAAGAATTGATTTGACAAAATTCATGACTTTAGAACAGAATTCATTGGACATACATGTAATTATGTGAAGGCCTTTCAGGTGCTGGTATTGTCTAATAAATAATACCAATTAATGCACTATCAGTACTACATGTATTTGAAAGCAGTATTTCTTCTAAATGACAGCTGTCCAGGAATTTGTGTCAGAGCAAAGTTTGTCCTGAACAACCTGCTAAATAACAGGCTTCCAGAAATTTGATTTGCAGTTGGAAAACTTTCTGCGTTTGCAAATTTTGTTGGTCACTGTCTGATTTGCCTGAATGCCTATCAAAACAATTTACAATTTCCTAATCCGGTCGATAAAAGTATTTATTATTTTAATTGCAATACATTTCCATTATATGTGATGGACCATCTGCTTTACATGGTGATTCTGCAGGTAACTCTCTGGGAAGCTCTCAATAAAAGAAGACCTGACCGCCCATATGCCAACCTGCAGTCGGAGGAAGAGAAAATGTTGCAGAGGTGGGTAGCAGGTGTTTGTGGATGACATTAGGGTATTGCGCAATTTTTACCAAGACCTCTTAGTTAAGACTTGCTTCAAACCTATTGTGATTTGAAGCCCACTGCGGTCATATACAAAATTGCAAATTGTTGATATTGGCATGTAATATGCATGCAACTAGTATACCAAGCTTCAACTATTTTAGTGATTTTTGTTTCCAAAAATTAAAAGGGTTTGTCTTTCATAAAAGGCATTTATACTTACTTTTCCATAAAAAATAGTGTGCATACAGTATCGCTCACCTATACCTATAGTCGTAGTTATCAAACTTGAAGTTAATGAAGGTTTGAAGGTTATGATTGGACAGGATTGGAGTTTTATTTATGGAGCCTTATTTATGATTACGTTTTCGATTTTCATTACAAACTGTATATCAATGGTGCTCCATAAACTCATGTTAATATTCAATCTCGCAGCAAAAATTAGTTTTGGTATACCGTATTATCTTTATTTGTAGCACATGCCGTAATTGTCCAGCAGACCGAACTAATGCCATGCCAGTGAAACCCTGTGAGCCCTTGACCAACCAAAGTGTTACTGTATGACAGAATGCATGTCTGTCAAAGTGTTTCTTACTTTTTTGCCCATTATTTATGTGTATGCGTAATTCATTCCCAGGGCCATTGAAGAGAGCATGAGATTGAGCAATCCCTCCGACACCAGCAATCCTTCTTCTCCCAGCGATGACCAATCAGAGAGCAGCCTCCCGCCTCCACCGCCGCCCCCTCCCGCGCAGCCGCCCATCCATCTCTACGACGAGGAGCTGAGGCTGGCACTGGAGCTCTCCCAGAGAGAGCAAGAGGAGGTGAAAACCAGACAGCAACAGGAAGAAGAGGAACTTGAAAGAATTTTAAAACTCTCCCTGACTGAAAAATAAGAAATAATGTATGAAATTATAGGACTTAATACAATGAGACTTTTTTCTATATGAATGCTTATTAATGGTTATTATTTCATATTGTGCTTACCTATACCTGCATTATTTTAAGTCCAACAATTGTCGGTATTGCTATTTTTGTATGAGCGATGTTATATTATTTATATGATTGTTGTTCATTTTATTGTTTTTATCATCCTACCATGATAGCATTCAAGAAACTTTGTGGGGGGTTGTATAGGGTTGTATAGTATATATTTCGGTGGTTGGTTGGTTGCACAGTGCTGTGCACTGCTGCAGAAAATTGCTATTGTCGCTGTTATACAGTGGTCCCTCTGTATTTTAAGACCACCCATTCAGCCACAAAAATATTTATATTAATAAAGATCGTTTTAATATGGGGGGGGGATATTTGTACTGAACACATATACATATAAGTGCTGTGCCTCATCATGGCCCATCCTAAAGTCAAGGGAGTCTTCAAATGGAGGGTTTTAAATCACAGGGACCACTGTATATCTATGCCAAGTAATGGAGATTCCTATATAGTATGTTGGTTTAAATATATTGTGACACCAGTTTTTGTTGCATTTTTTTATAGAAATAACTGGCATTTGTTACTTTACTGTGTTATTTCGCGAGCATGTGTAGCTTTCACCCTCTAAAGTAGAAACATGGTAAATGCGAACTTTAGCATGACTTGAAAATCAAGCTTGACCCTTTGCTTATAGTTTAAAATGGCGTGATTATAAGGACATTTTTATAGGACACTGGGGAAATAGTAGTTATTTCATAGTTCTCCTAGTAACCTGGCTTACTAGTTTAGTTACTATAATTTTAAAATCTGGAATATTAATTGTAAGCAAGAGGATTAATTTACAACTTAAACCTAACGTGATCTGTTTGTTCACAGGGCATCAAGTGTCATCCTCTTTTGCTGCAGAGAAAAAGTACATGCAATTCAACAATCATAAAAAAATGTTTGGCCTTTGCTTTGATTTATGTTAAAATTATTAACATCTGGGACCTATTTTTGGCATTCAGCAAACCATAGTAAATATTTGGGGATTTTTGCTGGAGCTTTATTGAAATCTTTGACCCATTCTTCACAAAAATAGTCCACAAATTATCTCCAAAATTGGTATGGCACATTGCAAAAGTGATGATTTCATAGGACAAACAAAAAAAGTTACAAACTTCAAGATGACGTTGTATTTCAGGTTCACTTTTCGTTCAAATTTTGTGGAAACTGGGTCATAGAAATCCTATGAGTTTTTCTATTAAAACTATGAAGTCCAGAGTCTTGCCTCGAGGACTCCTGCCTTTTAATGCTTTTACCCTACAAATATTGAGATTCCCATATATGACACAAAGGCTATCCACCTGAGTTGTCTGGGTGTAATATTTATTGAGAACTTCTAACCAATAATCTTTTAAAAGAATCCTTCTTAATTCTTAAACTCTGTATACAGACTCTTTTGGGGCCAGTTTAAAAAAAATGTAAAGTCTGAAATTAGCTTAAGAGGCTTGGAAGAGACAGTGGTGGCTGAACTTCATTAGTGGGCTTAATTAGCATCGAAAAGAGAGTGATTCCTAAGGTGATTAGTGCACTTATGTCTGGACTTAAGTTTCTGGACTTAAGGTCCTTCTTGAAGCTGGCCTGCAGTGATTTGATGAATAATATTAACATTAAAGCAGTGACAGTAGTCTGCTTTAGCCTTTAGAATTTGTGCGCTTCTAGAGCTTCTTGTTACGTCTCTCTATATGATACTGTTCATATATTTTTTCAAGTGATAACAGGGTCTAGCGTGGATATCATTTTGCTTGTGTGGAAATACTGGTCCAGGGGGTCGGTCTGCAGACCAGGCAAGTATCCCCGGGCAAGTATCACCCTGAGTTTGTTTAATATTAAAGATACAATGTACAGTGATGTACGGGATCCTGCAAATTTGGAGAATTATGAGATGTGACAGTTTGACTTTGCTGAAGCAAGGAATAAAGTAGAACCTCGCTCTGCGACCACCTCAGAATTAAGACCACCTCAGAATTAAGACCACAGCGGTACCCTAAACCGAATTTTCAATGTTGAGAAGTTCCAGTCAGAAATAATAGACCACCTCACGATTAAGACCAGTTTAGAACAGTTCAGTGGGTGGATGGTCTTAATTCTGAGATTCCACTGTACTTTTTTTGCTGATTTGGGGGAAAAATGTGCCTGGCAGCAGCAGCGAAAACTTGGATGTTTGTGTGTGTGTTTGTGTTTGTTTATTATCCCCGAATAAGTGTTCACATGGATTTGGTGTGTTATGTACTGGTATGACGCCAGATTAGAACATTCAAGATCATAGTATACTAACATGAAAGGCTGTGTGAAGTATGGGCATTTACTTGTGGTTCCAGGTGTATTATTTTTTGAGCTGGGAGATCCAACTACATCCAGTGTTATGTCTCATTTATGATCATCCAGTTCCAAAATTGATAGCTGCTTTGATTGCGCAAGTTGTTTGCTCAGATATCTATAAAGTTCTGGTCTCTTTGGCATTGTAGAACATGCATGGTTGGACCAGCGCTAATTAAGTCTTGACTAGGCATTTGCTAAAATTTTTCTGGTTGTGCCAATTCTAAATGACTGCTTACGAGACAGATTTAACAAGTAGTGGGTCAAATGAGCATTTCATGTAAAAAAATGCAAAATTTCTTGTTGAACCAAGTTAATCTTAGTAAACCTCAGAGAATTGGTTTTCTTCTGCCCATCACCATATGTCTTTATCACTTAAAATTAGGAGATATGATCTAGATTTTCAGAAAAATCTTCATCCTAGGAATGAACTTAAGCTTGGTAATTGCCCTTGGTAATTCCCATGAAATCTTAACCTGTCCCATATGTACATTTATAGCATGAAACCCCCCCAACATCTACATATATTTAGAAATCCTGTTGTGCATATTGGCATATGATCCTGTTGGCTTTGTAAGTTGCCATGTGGGTATATCATGAAATGCAATATGACATTGGCTGTGCAAATAGACACAGCAATAGACAGAAGCTGTTGCAGTATCGGACCTGCTACAACAGAAGTTTGCTGTTAACGTGGGTACCAGGATTGAGGGTTAGCAATAGCAAGATATTCATAGATGTGATTATTTCATGGTGAAATATATCCTTGTGTGGTGCTTTTATAGTACAACTTGTACCTTTACAGAGCAAATTTTGAATCTTCTTAAAACTTAAGATCATGGTGCATTATAGACTGCACGGCATTGTGCCCTTCTTTGCCCAATTCCAGTAATATCTCGTTATATCTTGAAGTACATTTTCTGTTTTATCTAAATGACGGTGGATGCTTATTATTCTATCGGAAGTGACAATTTTCAAATTTCACTACTTTCCACTCTTTTTTGCTTCTCTTTTTTTTCGTCAGTACCTGTACAAACATGCAAGTCAGAAACAAGTGAAATTTGATATTGTGTCCTTGGAAAGTTTTTAAGTTATTCTCATGAAGACCACCACACTTAAGACTTTTGGA
>JAAUYG010080463.1_pt1 | contig 12949 bp, 12 predicted proteins | sample 7278091 | NCBI WGS metagenome assembly JAAUYG01 (sample SAMN14350201, study PRJNA611818) | marine sediment metagenome | isolation source: surface marine sediment (0.6m) | place: French Polynesia: Moorea | collected 2018-08
CCCCCCCCCCCCCCCCCCCCCCCCCCCCCCCCCCCCCCCCCCCCCCCCCCCCCCCCCCCCACCCCCCCCCCCCCCCCCCCCCCCCCCCCCCCCCCCCCCCCCACAGCAAAGCAAACAACATCTCTACTCTGTAACCATGGACTTTTGCGTCTATGTTTCCTACGTTTACACGCTAAAAGACGTGTTGGTCGAGAGGAATTCACCTTCAGACTTACTGCTCGCTGGTTCGTGTCCAGTCGTGGGCACCTTCATCTTTCACCCGCTCGCTGATTGGCCCAGTTTAGCCAGCCACCACACGTGCAGAGAAAGGTCCAAAAACAGATAATTTCATTTATTTATTTTCTTTATTTGACGTAAGTAAAAGAGTAGTTTGTATTCGTAGAAAGGCATTCCTTTGTTCGATGCGTGACATCATAATTATGGAGACACTGTTATCGTATCAATAAGTTAAAAGGGGGATTTGGGCGCTTTATACTTTTCCACAACAGCAGCAACAACACAACAGTCGCTACTAGTGTCACGCAACAACATTACGAACTACTACTGCTGCTGCTGCTATATTTTTCACTCTAGATCTTAGTTGTCGACTTAACAGTATTACAATTCTACTGGAAGTATTGCGGTGATGTAGGTGCTTAAAGAGTAGTAGCAGTAGCAGTGGTGGTGGTGGTGGTGGTGGTGGCACTTTCTGGTTTCCATGTAAAATGCCGCAACATATAATGGCAAATGAATATCATTTTTGCACAAAGAAATGCTGCGTCGTACTGTAATGTTACTACTGTCGGTGCTTCTAATACCTTATGAACCAATGTTGATAATGTTCTTACTACTGCTCGTACTACTGTTGCACTACCGTTACAACTACTATTGCTACTACTACAATTTGTTTCGACTGTTGATGTTCTTACTAGCAGAAACACTACAGCTAGATTGGTGCACGCTGGACGGCAAGTTTCAAGTTTCATTTTGCATGTCTTTCCATGTGTTAAATTATGTTTGACACTCAATCCCCATTCTCGAAGTGTGACAGAGCATACCTTTATCTTTTTGTCTCCATCCATTGGTCTGGTGGTTTGCATTGTAGTTGTGAATATCATTTAGTAGTAATGACCCAGAATAATAAACTTCAGAGTGACCAGAAACCAGACTGAAGATTATATGTTTACATAGGTCAAAATACAGCTGAACCCCCAAAATTGCTACAAACGGTTTCTCGATTGATTCTGGTAGGTTTTAGTGTACTTATTAACATACTAAAAGTTTACCGGGCGCCGGGAACTCTGAATGGTCATAAGTCTGTAACTATCAACTCAAATTTGATGACCTTGGTGTCTATTCCCACGTTTTAGGGGGCAAGGTATGCATTAAGACCATAAAAATGATGTTGGCCCATTATATAAGATGTAAACTCCAATACGGCGTCAATATGGCCGCCGAAAAATCTGAATGGTCATACGTCTGTAACTATCAACTTAAGTTTGATAATCTTGGTGTCTATCCCTATGTTTGAGGGGGCAACAAATGCATTAACACCATACACAATGATGGTGACCCATGATGTATAACATGTGTATACAATATGGCGTCCAAGATGGCCGCCGCTGAACACTCTGAATGGTCATAAGTCTGTAACTATCAACTCAAATTTGATGATCGTGGTGTCTATCCCTATGTTTTTGTGGGCAAGGAGTGCTTCAAGACCAAAAAATAACGTTGGCCGATTACTTAACATGTAAGTCCAATATGGCGTCCAAGATGGCCGCTGAAAACCCCGAATGGCCATAAGCCTGCAACGATCAACTCCAATTTGATGACCTTGGTGTCTATCCCTAGGTTATTGAATTTAACCTTCAAGGTCACCAAAGGTCAAATGTGAGCGTTTCATTGGACATATATGATTCCCTATTGGTGTTTAATAGTAATATAACTCTGTTCCTTTTACGAAATATAAGACCTCAAAAGTGATTTTGGGTGACCTTGACTTTGAACTATCCAGATCATTCAGGGTTAAATGTGACTGGACTCCCTATATGGTTTCCTGATAAATTTTAATAGCAACATATGACTTAATTCAGTTCTTTTGAGATATCAGAGTTCAAAATGTGAGTAACCCCGATGTGACCTTTCATGCCACTCAATCTAAAATATGATGGTGTCATTGAGCCCCACTTACATAGTATCCTATTAATGATTAATGAAAACATGACCTAACTCCACTACTTTTCGGGATTGACCTTGACCTCTCAAGGACACTGAGGGTCAAATATGATTGTGTCATTTTAATCCTCGTATATGGTTTCCCATTAATGTTTGATAGTAACGTATGGCCTAGCGGTACTTCTTTCTAGATATAAGGCTTTTTGAAATCTGAGTGACCTTGACTTGTACTGTTCAAGGCCAAATCTGATGGTGTCATGAGATTTCCCATATCTGATTTCCTATTAGTGTGTAAAAGTAACTTATAGCCTAACTCTGCCCTTTACGAGATGTAACACTTCAAAATACGAGTGACCTTGACTTTGACCTTTCAAGGTCACTCAAGGTCAAATGTTACGGCGCCATTCGACTGCCCATCTGTGGATTCCTATTAATATTTAATAGCAACCTATGGCGTAACTGGCCCCTTTACGAGATATGACTTGTCCTATGACTTGTTGTTGAAACTCGGTAGACAAAACGATACATATTGCGTCGGGTGAGACACAGAGGCGGAAAGTAGTACCAGGACGCACACAACATAATAGATGCCATAGACCACTCTGAGCGGACTGCAGCTGTCGCTGCGTGCATGTTACCAGCGTATGCGGTGACAGCCAGTATGCTACGGCCACGAGCAATGGCCAGGGTGAGTATGTATGTTGGTTAAAATGGGCCAAATGCGGAATGTTGGCTTGGATCCAGTACTGAGCATGATGAGTGCTCTAAAATGTGCCGTGAAGCACTACTAGTCAGGACTAAGAGTTGGCTAAGGTGACACAGTACTGAGTGTTGGCTAAACTGGGCCGAGTGTGATTAGGCATAAGTTATTGACGGTTCCCGTTCGAATGAGAATTCCGTAAGCACAGACACTGACTAGCTGGGGTATATATAGCCAAATGCCGTGTTATTTTTCGTACAGAAATCAGCTTTCGTTCGAAAGGGAATTACGTGAGCACAGGCAAGGACTTGGGGTATAGGCAAATGATTTGTTAATTCCCGTGCGCACGGACAAAAATAGCTAAAAGTCAAAACCCGTGCGAACGGAATTCCGTGCACACGGGCCGTTAGAATTTTGGCCCTCTCTGCCAGCAATACGGGCAAGTGATCAGGAAAATGCTCAAGACCCTTGCGCCTCTTGTTTATATAATTTCCTTTCCATTCAAACTGGCTACCGAACGACATGCTAGCTTACAATATGACATAATCGATTTGTAGTTCTTGTTGGTCAAATTTCAGACTCATGAGATACTGCGGATATTTTATAATTTTATTCATAACTTAAATACTATAAGTAGTTTTAAATATAGATCACAGAGATCACAGAGAATGCGTCGGTACCACAGAATATAAAAATAGCTTTGATACATGCACAGGATGGAATCACAGCAATACAACGCTGCATTAAAAACCTGTCGGTTGGTAACAGACCAGGCACACAGAGGTCAGTTATCAATCAATCAATCAATCAATCATTTTTTGTATTGCGACATTCAACAACTGTGCTCATTTGGAGTAAGATAATAACCATGGCAATACAAGGGTACCAGCATCCCTCTTATCCAAACACGGTATGGGTTATTGAAAGACAGAGAAGAAACAGAGAAGGTAAAGTTGCTGGCAAACAAGATTTCTGCGAATCGAGCTCATCTTTAAATGGAGCCATTCATCCATGTTGCCTAGCAATATCTGGTTCTTTTATATAAAGCTTAAAACAGCGATAATTACAAGTGAGAATTCAAAATGTGTAAGCTGGACGGAGTTTCTGCTGCGAATCCTGCGAGTGGTCACGTGGCAGTCACTGTCGACAGCGTGCCTCTACTGCGGGCCGACTGGGTGGACGCCAGACTAGACAGTCCCCGATAGCCCGGCATGGTCCCCCGTCCTTTCCGGATTGCCGGCAGCTTCCCGGCCGTCCGGTCGTCCCGGGGACGGTGGAGGGAAGCTCGGCTAGTCGTCGCCTGTGACCGCTCAGCTTCCGGTAAGTAGGACATGTCCAAGTCCCGGATGTGGTCGAGGTTCAACGTGTGTGACGTCAGCCCGCGACTAAGCATGCGCGGAGACAGCGGAAGGTTCTCCGGCAGGTCGATATCTTTTAAATCCTGCATCGTGGAAAAAGGGGCGTTGAAAGTCACAATATGTATACACTTGCAATATGCAAATTGCAGATAGGTTACCAATATATTTGCAACAAATTTACCTCGTTGCTGTGAACTCTTATTTAGAGCAGATTTTTTACATATATGTCCAAAATATACGTCATACTTTACTACTTTTTCATCGAAACTGGAGTTATGCAATATGTATCTCCCTGGAACTGGAATGGAATTTAGTTACGGGTGTTTGGCGTAAGTATATTGATTCAGACAATATACGTTACTTATATACAGCAGAGGGTGTGAATGGAAACGCAAACAAGCGGCTGAGCTAGAAACGGTCTTTTCATTCAAGGGACTGGTGATTTTAATTCTGAATTTTTTTGTCTCCACAAGTTACTAAATCAAGGATGATTAAGTGCCTACCCTTAATTCACATATATTAACTAAGTTCCCTTATCCCATGGGTACCGTAATTCCAAACTGTTCTGCTCTAGCTGCTGCTTCTTTTTCACCAACTATATTTTTACTTCGGGGGCATCTCTGTTAAGGCAAGGTATATGGGTTGTGTTTTATTATACCTTCTTTCATTCTTTTATTTTATAAGCTAGTTACCAGGGTAACATACATTTAGTTTACTGGCTACCCAGTATAAAATATATGCAGTCAACCTCTCCGTTATTTAGTCATTGAGTCAATCATTTAGTTATTCAGTCAGTCAGTCAGCCAGTCAGTCAGTCAGCCAGTCAATCAGTCAACCAATCGATCGATCGATAAATAAATAAATAAATAAATAAATAAATAAATAAATAAATAATACTTAAATAAATAAATAAATAAATAAATAAATAACCTTGGTTTCCAAGGCGTTATAAGGGCAGCAGAGTTTTCCCATCCGACTGGTCTCTTTCGCTGCTGTAACATCCAGGTCCATAAACCTCTCCCGCCTGTCATGGCGATCCCGTGTTATCCGGGAGAGACGCTCCTGGATACGACTTCCTAGCAACTGGAATTGGCGTACAACCAAGGATGTTACATGGAGCTGTCTAATATCCTTGGTACAACTGAATCTGATTACACCAATTTTATACTCCGAAAGTACAAATGGCTACAAATCGGAACACGGCCATGCATATTACGGCGTACTTTTCATAGGATCTTAGCCTTTAGAAAGAAAAACTACTGACTCTGCACAATGCATTAACCGTCTGTACATAACCAGTGCTACCTAAAGGTTATGCGTTGGGTAGTTTAATTTAAAAACCAAAAAGTTACAAACCACAGCCTTTGCCAAGAACCCCCATGAAATATTACCAACCTGCTTCTTATAATTCTGCCAAAACTTTAAAATAAACCACCCAGAAGTATTGTGGGCATAAGTCAAGGGAACCATATTATAAACTGACAATGTTTCTTGTTTTAAGTACGACTATGGCGTGTGCCAAATGTTCGTAACCATGGTAACCAACCTCTGTGCTCTTGTGACCAGGGGAGAAGGCGGCAAAAGTCTGGGACCGTTTGAGGTCATCCTGGGGCAAGGGGCGGCGACTGTGAGTGGGTCCCACAGAGAACGCCTTGGCCGCCTGCATGGACAACAAATCCGGGGGAAAACAGATTCAGTTCTCTTCCCACGTATTAAAGGTGAAGGTTAATACTTCTGAGCAATTATTGCGCGCATGAGACCTGCTGGCTGCATTTTGGGTTATGGGGGCTGGCGATTTTATTACAAATATCACTCTGGTTGACAAATGTATAATCTAGAGTTAATTTCGCAGCCTCATATGTGATAAACCGCCAGCGTTTGATGACATTGTTTCCCACTAATTCCGTGGTGCACATGAATGTGTACTACATTCAAAACACCTGCCACATAGGTCTATTCCTATCAAGTCCCTACTTGTCAGTGATGAGGCCATGCAGCAATAATTCTTGTCTTATGAATGTGTATTTTAAAGCTTGTCCAAAAGGCACCGAAGCCCATTTTGTACGGGCAGCGCCGTAGAAAACCTTTCCCATACGTAAACACGTGTTTTGTTATAGCAACGGTTCAATCATGTCAATAGGCACGTGTTTTGTTATAGCAAAAGGCCCTATCCCTATAGCCTTGGAAACGCCGCACATATGTCGAAAATAACTCACGTCTTTTTCAATTGGCTCTTTTGTTTAGATAAACTTTGTTTGGGTTATCTTACCTTGGGAAGTCGTACAAGATCGTCTGCCACGTCATCCTCCATCAACGTCTCTCCTCTCTCGATGGTCGGTATGACGTCATCAGCGGCATGCGTTCCTCCGTCTGTATCCATGTCGCTGTGAGCGTCTGCGCGCAGGGATAAAGATGAAGTTAGTTTAAGAGGAAAGAGCTTCAAATAAATTACATAATATCACAAATCAACTTCAGGTCACATCGTTATATACAGTGAAACCTATGTTTAGACCGCCTCAGAAAGAGGGACACCAGGCCTCTGTTTCATAAAATATAACAAGAGGCCCAGAGGCCTTGACGATCTGCTTGGTCACTTGCTAATTAAAAGAATACCAGTAACGTTTCAACTTAGCAGTACAAAGATCCCTGAATGTTTAAGTCAAAAGTAGATACAAGGTCGTCAAAAAGTGGAAATGCACCGAATGACCCCAAACTGAACTTGAACACTTGACAGTCAAAAATACCCTGTATACATACTTTTGACTTAAATATTCAGGGATCTTTGTACTGCTAAGTTGAAACGTTACTGGTATTCTTTTAATTAGCAAGTGACCAAGCAGAGCATCAAGGCCCCTGGGCCTCTTGTCTATAACTGGTTACATATTATATCATAGTTACATGTGTAACACAGAATGGTGAAAAACATGCATCCCCTGTAGCAGTGCTAGCCTTGACATGTAGATCTTAAGAGTGGCTAATGAACTTTCAAGAAAATTTGTGCCTCATACAAGTCTGACGAATTTTCTATGAAATATACTGTGAGAATTCTCATACTACAATGTTCCCTCTATTTTATAGCCCTTTATCTTAAGTCCATCTTTATTAAAAGACCATATTTTATACTCCCAACATGTGATTTCCTATGCTATTGAACCTTTATTATTAAGACCACCTGGAATATAAGACCACATTTTGTTGGTCCCATGGGTGATCTTAAAACAGAGGGGACCAATGTACATATATGATATATGTTCTGCGTCTTTTTATGTTCCAGGTCTGAACCATAACAAATGGCATCGTGTCTCGTTGAGTTTAGACGTGGAGACGCACCACCTCTACGCTGAGGTGGACCAACGTGGGAGGACGTCGCTGCTGGTGGAGGCTTTCGTAGACAACAATTTGACTGAAGCTTATGGCCCTGGCAAACGGACTTCCATAGTGTCCATTGGAGGTAATAATGACAGAATGTCTGCTACTACAATACTGCTTGGGCCCCTGAAAACTAAGGGATGTGGGTGCTTTAATTATAAAAAAAAATTATGCCTTTACGACGAGAAAATAATCAAATCAACGGCAAGACAGAAAAGTGAATAGCATCCAGATTAGATTAAGCCAAGGTGTTGATTGATTTACAAATAAATTTGACATAACAATGCAGTAATATGGTATGTAGTTTGCTATGTCAGAAAAAAGTATATATGTATATGAATACCCAAGCAAAAACAACCTTAAATCTTTAACCCTGAAAAATGTGAATAAAAATGAATAATTTGATTAAAAAGCAAGAAATACTTTGACAGCAGAAACTCAGTCAGGCAACTAAATTGTCTAATGCAGCAGTCAAAATATATGCATGGGTTCCTATTAGTTTTCAATATGTTCAGTAGTAGTATATATTCTAACTCTACTCCTTTTTGAAATATAAGTGCTTAGTATATTAGTGATCTTGTCTTTGACCTTTACAAGGTTCTCAACATGCTCAAGGTCAAATATGATGGAGTGGTTGGGCTCTCCATATATGATTTCTTTTAATGTTTAACAGTAACCATATGCCTGTTCCGCACAAGTTAGCTGCCACTTGAAAACTTTCCTCAGTCTCTTTCCAATGAGCCAAAATTTTGGACCTTCCACTACTACCCTTATCCCAGGGCAATATTCCTTGAATTGAATGGCTTCATCTCTGGGTCAGGTTGAAGGCTTCCACCAAAAATGAGAATGATTGGTCAAAATAAGTTTAATAATATTGTGCTAACAAACATCTTCACAAAGTGAAAATAATTCCAACTGAGGAAGAAAGACCACAAACACAGTTGAAAAAATCCTCCCTGCCCACAAAATTGTAACAGTATCAACTTTACCGGTATGAAGAACCGCATAAGAGCAATACCTATTGGTAACCTTATGAACCTTGGGTTTCAGTTTTCAGTGTTACAGTAACATGCAACAGTGCTGCAGGAGATTCCCCTTATATGGCTGCCTATTGGTGTTCATTTGTAACATGCCCTAACTCTTTCTGAGATATAACGATTTGAAATAGCAGTGATCTTGAACTTTCAAGGTCACTTAAAAGATTTTAATGTCAAAGGGGATGACATTCAGTCTCGCCATACATGACTTCTTAGTAGTGTTTGGCAGTAAGATTTAGCCTAATTGATCTTGGTTTAAGGGATACATGGGATATGTCCAAAAAATGTAAGTGACCTTGATTTTGATCTTTTGAAGTCACTCAAGGTCAAATCAAATGGTGCAGTTGGACTCCCAATAGATGATTTTCTATTTGTGTTTAATAGTAATACTAGGCCTTAACTCTGCTCCTTTGCAAGGTATGAGTGCAAAAAAATGCACTACCTTGAGTTGGACCTTTCAGGCTCACTCAAGGTCAAATGACATTTGAACGCTCCATATTTGACATCCTTAGTGTTTAATAGTAATGTATCTGCTAACTCTGCTCCCATAACAGATATTACTTGGATTCAAAATTGAATTTGACTTCCAAGGCACTACAAGATTGAATCTAATGGTGCACTAAGGATTCCATATATGATTTTGTATTAAATGCAATAGTAACCACATATCTCCTTCGAAATTTCAAAATTTCGAATTTTCTTCAAAATTTTTCTCTTTATCTCTTATCATGAGGCCACAACTTCGGCCCTTCCCCACCCACCCTTACCCTAGAGCAATTTTCCTTAAAATCGTGTCACTTCATCCCTGTGTTAGGGGAAAGGCTCGATCCTGCCAAAATTGAAGTTGATTGGTAAAATTATTTTTGATGTAATATATTTACAGACACACACATGTGCAAAAAGTGGGGCGGGGTTTAACAGAGGTAAATGATACTACCAGTAGCTACACTGAAAGAGTAGTCGTACAACACTTGAAACCTGTAGGCACGCATTAGTATGATGCATTTCAATCGAACTGATAGGTTTTAAAAGCTTTTCTCGTAGATGTGCCTTGTGCAGGCTGGAGGCGGCTATCTGCCTTGACATGAACACTCAAAGTTCATATCCATCAAAGGTTAACAAAAACATGGCATTGATGTGTCACTATTATGTGAATGTCTATTTGGCATGTTTAAAGATTTGAAGATGGCTTCAGCTGTTGTAGTGTGGCATCCTGAGCTAGATTTATTACACAGTTTCATGCAACATGATCGATCTGCCAATAGATACACTTTAGCTTTTTACAGTCTTCATATCCTTTTGGGCCCTGAGAAACCTGTGAAGTATTGTCACATAAAACTCTGGAGGTGCATGAACCTTACACATACAGTCAGTCAGTCATCCATCTATTTTACAACCTTTATTTCAAGATCACCTTGATTATAAGACCACATAATTTGGTCCCAAAGTTCAGCTTTGTGTATTATTTGAACCTGTGTTTTAAGACCAACTGCAGTATAAGACCACATTTTAATGGTCCCTTTGGTGGTTGTAAAATAGAGGGACCATTGTATAGTATTTTGATTTCTACTTCTGGCTTCAGTAGAATTGTGAATTTTTACTAGGAGCTTCAGGGAGGTGAAAATGGTTGGAAATTTAGGATCGATATCTTTCATTGACCCAGCGAGCAGAAATAAAAATGTATAAAAACATATCCATTGTAGAAAAATTGTCTTTCTACTCACTGAGTCTGAAAGAAAACAAAAAAAATGTTCCCGAATTTTCGGCGAGCATCTCGCTGCCATCTTCAGGGGAATGTGAGTAGAAAGACAATTTTTCTATTATGAACCCTGAGTCCAATAACCTATTTTCTCGTATATACATTGTAGTTGTTTTCTGAGTCTAGACAAGTACATTCTCCGAGATCACTCCTAACTTGTCCAAGGTGGCATGTGTCAAACTTCACAAAACCTACCGATTAAGTTCAGAAAAAAACACCTGTTCTGTATTTTTCTATAACGAACACATGAGTATATATTGTGCCAAACTCTGAGAAAAAATCATTAAATTTGCATTTTTACTGACTATATAATAATGCCCACCACCACTAATGATGAATCCACCAGGTTTCTCACCGGACAAACTGCAGCAGCCCAGCCAATTCATTGGCTGCATCCGTGGCGTCAAGTTCCTGGAAGGAACGAGGGTGATACCCTCTGAGGAGACGGACGAGGGAGCATTGCAGGAAGGCTGTCTGGATCGCTGCGAGACCCAGAACCCGTGCCAAAACGATGGCGGATGTGTGAATCACTACACGGAGGCAGTGTGTGACTGCTACGGCACAGGACATGAGGGTGCCTACTGTGACGAACCAGGTAACTGGACTATTATAATAGACCACTCTATAGCATAGAATTACCACTGTGACAAACCAGGTAACCGGGGCTATTGTATTAATAGACCTCTCTATACCTTGGAATTCCTACTGTGACAAGCCAGGTAAATACGCAGTTATAATTGATCACTCTATAGCTTAGACTTAGTACTGTCACAAATGAGGTAACCCAGGTATTATAATAGATCACTCTTTAGTTTCGACTTCCTACTGTGACAAACCAGGTAACTAAGGACTATCGGTATTTGTAATTGTCTATAGCTTAGAATTCCTTCTGCGACAAACAGGTAAACAGGGTATATTATACTAGGCCACTCTGCAGCTTAGAATCTTTCTTTGCAACAGTTCTCAAACTTTCAGTAAAAAAAATTTGCAAAGAGGAAAAAAGAAAACTTCTTTAATTACAAACTGAAGAATTTTTAAGTCATACCCATTAAAGTAAGTCCAAAAACACCAATCTGTATATATTATACCATCTATCTATCAAGTTGCGACCTGGTACATGATATAGTTACCATGTGGCCAACATTCACACTTGTGCACCTGTACAAAACAAAAAACATATTCACAGTATCATGTACCTGTAATATAATATATTTTTGTGGAGTGTTCCAATGTGATTCCTATAGTACAGTAATGTACATATTTGTAATGTGCCTGTCTTATTCAGGTGTTGCGGCTGTGACATTGGAGGGTACGGAATGGATAACCTTCCAGGTGTACGATGACATGGAAACCCAGCAAGCTCACTCTTCTTCTAGCAGGATTGCTCTGGATTTTAAGGCAAGATATATTAGAAATTTACACATTAATTTATATGTCCAGAAAATTAAAAACAATCACTGTTTTGAAAATGCTGGTTATTAGCTAGTCTTTTTTGCGGGGGAGGGGCAGGGGGATGCTCATGCTGAGCTGATGTTTTGTTGTGCTTCAAGAAAATTAAAATAATATTACTACCATGTACCTTTGCTTTGGTAAGCAGAGGCTAGAAGCTTCAGAGCATGCAAAGATTCAACTCATGATATACCCAGTACTTGATGTGATGATAGATATTTGACTGCAAAGAAACTTTGCACATTTAAGTGAAATTACTGATATACAATTAGGAAAACAGAATTATCATGGTCTTTTAAACATACACAATGACATTTATATACATCCACATGTTTCTCTTTTCAGTAATGAGATAATTACATGGAAACATCCAATCAGAATTGATTTGCTATTTTATATGCAGTATACATCTTTATGCAAAATATCTTTATTTTAGAATTGCTTCATTTTTATTTAAGGTTTTGTGCTTTGTATTTTTCTGTAGTAAAATTCCATAAAATATGTGCATAGATGTTTCTTCTCATCTCAGTTATGTTAAATAACAGTAGCATGACCACCCCTGAAAAACAGATTGTTGAAAGCTCGGGAATGAAGCTACAAATCCAGTGTCAGCAACAGTAAAATTACATTTCCTAAAATAGTTACATAAATGTAAATTTCTTGAGTTTTCCACTTTCAGACTGGTTCACCAGAGGGAATTTTGTTCTATGCTCGTGACCAGTATCCGACATACAACCATGTGGCCTTATCACTGTATAACGGCTCACTACACGTATCTGTGGTGTTCGAGGATTCGGACACGCACAGTGAGATGCTGCTGTCTGTCGGCAAAAGATTAGACAATAACAGGTACACGTACTGTATGATTATAACTGTTAAGATGACCAGATGCATTCATTTATTAATGATGTAAAAATTTTGTGTTGGCTAAGTTGTGCTGCTGAAGGCGACAAGTTATTCTAGTACAATGTACCCAGTACATCGTGCCCTTCGGCTATCCCCAGAAATTGTTGTATTTAGTACCTATTTATGTTTAGATAGTTTACAGCCAATGGCTCAGAAGAAGCACCTCAGTATGTAAGCCACTTTATCTGAAACTGAATTGTAATTTATCACTGTA
>JAAUYG010001323.1_pt1 | contig 12948 bp, 10 predicted proteins | sample 7278091 | NCBI WGS metagenome assembly JAAUYG01 (sample SAMN14350201, study PRJNA611818) | marine sediment metagenome | isolation source: surface marine sediment (0.6m) | place: French Polynesia: Moorea | collected 2018-08
ACTATTCTAATTCTTGTCCAACTAAAATAGATTGACAACTCAACATATTATTATTGCTCAAGGTTGGCCTAAGGTTGGATTAAAATTCAGAAACATTTTCAGCAGTGTTATTCAGTTGTTATTCCAGTCGAGTTTGGCTGGAAGTATTGAGTGCTGGTACATTTTATGCAACCCTTTTAATCATGCTGATTCAACACAGTTTATATTTCTACCATGTTCATTAATTATTAATTTCAGTAAACATTTTTTTCCATTTATCAACCACACGAAGGGAATTTTGAAGTGCCAATTGCAAAATTTAGTCACACAATGTTAGTAAATTCAATATCAACCTTTTCTTCAATGTGAGTTGGGAAACTATAGGTTTTAGCCTGGCTCAGACAGGTATGTTGGCCTTCACTAGTTTATTGGCTGTCAGCTGCCCATACCTATATCCCTCAATTTGAGGGATTAATTTTATGTGAAAAATGCAAGTCACGTTTCTGTATTGGAGATAGCATGAGAGTGAACAGCTGATATGAAAGATTACATGAATACTAGTAGACAACTGTGTATTGGCGACTCATGTTTCTGCAGGTGAGAATTGGAGAGCCACGGCTTTAGTATATGTTGCCATCCCATGAATGATGATTATTACTCAACATGTGCTATAAGGCAACATACCTTGTAGCTGCAAAAAAACTGGAATTTATTGTCCTCCTGTGCATATATCATGTGTATGATCATATGGAGTTCATAATTTAATATTTACTTGCTTGCTTTTGTCCTGGGCGCCAATACTCGAATACTATCTAGTGTTGTAACGTTTCAGACTGGGTGCGGGAAGTGTGGAACACAGATTTCACAGAGTGTGACACCGTCCCCATTAACACTCAGGAGCTGCTGGAGGATGAGGGTCATCTCGGGAGACAGCTGAGAGATCTACTCAATGCACTCACTCCATGGCTGGAGGAAACCACTGATACTGGGGAAGGTGCTGTAGTAACAGCTAGGCCTCAGCTTGTTACAGTGAAAACACATTTAGGCTATCCTGTAAACAAGATCACTCTCCAGCTATGACCACTTACTTGTCATCCAGTAAATGTATATACCAGTCCTGCTACATGTAATTAATTGTTTGGGAATACAAAATGTAATAGGTTTACCCTGAATTGACTTAATTATGATCGCTTCTGAGTTAACATTAGACAAGAAAGTACTCTTAGTCCCAGATCATCTGGCAGGATCCCTTGATCTCTGTAAATAGCCACTAGTAATACTAATACATGTACGGTGGTCCCTGCATTTTAACACCACACCTTCAGCCAGAAAAATATGGTCTTAAATTGGAGGTGGTCTTAAAATGGAAGGGTATTTATACTGAAAGTATAAAAATAGTGACACTGATAGCTGGTCTTAAAATGGAGGGACTTGTTAAATGGAGGGGTCTTAAATTGCAGGGACCACTGTAGACGGTCAAGTGTCATGCTTTTTGTAGGGAAAGAACCAATCTCAGTCTCCTAAGCCCATTTGGGATTGTTCCATACTGGGTATTAGTTTCATACTTATGATTGGAGGTTTGCAGCTGCACATTGTCCATGTAAAAAACATTATGTCATGAATCATTGTGTATGTTGAGATGTGGGTGAAAAGCCTGAGGTATTTGTGACAATGCACATTGAGCTCTACTGGTCAGAATGTGATTTCAGGGCACCACTACAAACTACACCGTGTATACAGTAAGAGCATTATAGATGAGCTTATGGACCTTTCTATTTTACAACAAATTAGACATGTTAGATGTGACTTATCATGCTTATGGAGCAATTTGCGAGTAAGAATGGTGGTTGTGTCGGAATGCAGTAGATCTGTTTTTTTTACCATATTCTACATGACTGTTCTACTGTCAAGTAAACAAGCATACCAAAAAGCTCAAATATCTGGAAAACGAGCGATCGTAGAGCGAAACGGAGTGAAATTTGGGTCTAGCGGACACTGATTTAACATACAAGGGGGACCTTTGACCTTGTAGCATTGAAGGTCATTTTTGGGTCATTTGGTGCACTTTCGATTTTTCGTAATTTGGGCCTAATGATAAGAGATATTAGGAGGAAACAGGAGTGGCTATTAGAGCTAAATGGTGAGAGATAGACAGGTGTGGTCCCTGCATTTTAAGACCACCCCTTCAGCCACAAAAATATGGTCTTAAATTGAAGGTGGTCTTAAAATGGAGGGATATTTATATTGAAAATATAAGAATGGTGTCACTGATGACTGGTCTTAAAATAGAGGGAATTGTTACATGGAGAGGTCTTAAATCACAGGGACTACTGTATATATATGAATAGGAAGCCATATATGGAGAATCCAGTGACCATCATGACACCATCACATTTGTTATTTCAGGTTTCTGGAGCGTGCTAGTGGAGAACGATTTGTCGTATAAATCTCTCGTGGCCTTACTCTGTCATGTATTAGAAACTGGAGAGAAGGTATACAGACTAAAGTGTACTATGTCACTCAGATACAGTGAAACCTGTCTAGAGAGAACATTGCCATGAGAGACCACCTAGTCTTGAAAGGCCAGCTAATTTTGGCAGGAGGACCTACATTTCAATATAATTGAACCTGTCTCCAGAGACCACCTGTCTTGAGAGACCACATTTTTGTGGCCAATGGGACGGTCTTTCAAGAGAGGTTTTACTGTATAGCCACAGAGATAAAACTTCTACATGTTCTACCCAGAGTTTGGTTGACAGATTACACAATACAGGTTATCTTGAGAAATGCTTCAAAAATATTTATCGCAATTATTGGTGCAGGCGATGCTTACTGGCTGTTTAATTGCTTTGAATATCAAGCCTATGAGCTAATTTCGTTTCCACATTGAAAGTATGGAAATCCTACTGGCTACTGTTACATAATGTGGTCATTATAGTTTTCTGCTGGTAATAATTTGTGATAAAGTCTTTCCACTACGCAGTGGTATACGTGTCATATGATCATGGTGATTTGGTTATGGTGACTGTTATGCACTTTAGTACATGGCACCTAGCGTGTATATTAGTGTGCAGTGGCTAGACGTTACTGTGTGATTAACACACTCGACAATTTAACATGTTTAAGAACTAAACATGCTAAAGTCATACTGAGTATTGGTGAACCCATCATTATCTTTTGAAATTGTTTTTCCGAAGTTTTTAGAATATCCTGGTAATCCATACTGGTGCATTTCTATTTGAATATTACTTAATGATAGGGGTAATTTATTGACATATATCAGCGACTTATAATAGATACGATATCAATATCTAATGCTGTACATACCTAGCCAGTGATCAGTGACTACATGTGTGTTCTCCTTTCAGAGGGTAGCAACCCCAGCTCAGCGGGAAGCAGCTGTATGGGCTTCAGGGACCTACTTTCTGCTTATCCGAATTCCAGGTTATTACTGTTCACATGTTCATGGTATCTTTAAAAATATTATAGAACTGTTGATTGGGTTGAAAGTTTAAAATATAATAGGGAAAGAATGTCTGTAAAATTTAGGTGTTCTGTATTGACCACTTGTTACACTAGTACACTATTACTTTTGTACATGTAGTAATAATGAGTGGAGCCGCCATTGAAGCTACATTGTACTAAATAATTTTAGACTGTTTATATGACATCTATGTATCAGTACATTGATTTACGGTACGTGTAGTGATAAATTATCAGCATAGGATAGATTTACTGTGCTAGCATCTAAAGTACAGGCTGGTTTACCCAGTGTTTGTCTTGTAATTGGTAAGGAAGTAGTGGTGAAACTTGACAGTCCCTCAAAAAAAAAAAAGATGTTCAGCAAAATTTCGTACCATTTGCTGTGTACATTGTATTGGATTGAAGTATTCTCCTATCCAGTAGAATGATTCGCCACTGGTCTTCTGTTGTGTGTCTGTTGCATGTTACTAAGTTACAGCTTGTATGTTATGTCGTTATCTTTCCAGGAAGTGGAGCATTCAAGGTGTTTCATCCCATCTTGTTTGAGAAGGCAGTCAAAGTGTTCAAAATCTGGAAGCTGCTTGAAAGTATGTGCTAGAAAAAAAAAAAAAAATTCTCATGCATAATGTCATATTCTTTCGTATGCCAGAACGTAATTACGTTGAAAAAATCGGGTGTCCAAATGCCAACACCATTTCGTAGGAGGTCTACCGCAACATTGAAAAATGCATAAAAAATTAGGGTTTCAAATGCCAGCATTGATTTGTCATGGAAAATGCGGCATACCGCCGAAGAATTGGTGTTGGCGTTTTGAAGCCCCAAATTTTTGATGTAATAAGCATGATAAGTACGTTGTGGCATACCGTCGAAAGATCACACTGGCTGACAAAAGGGTATGGGAACATGCGAATTACCTAACCCCTTACAGCATGTGTACAGTGCCGCTTACCCCTTACAATTTCATTTGCCCTTATATGTACACTGCCACCCTGATCCCTTATACTGCCCCTTCTCCTGTACACTTGCACTGCGACATTGCTCGGTATACTTTGTGCTGGATGTGATGTCTTGAATCAGTGTATCAAAGTATCATAGTTTGTTGGCTGTGCATAATAGAAATAGTAAAACAATTTTTCCAGGTAACTGCTGATGAACAAATGAATGTTGTAGTCACAAAACATTGTTCTGGAATATAAAACTGATTGTTTTAGATCTGCGATGTATGTTGAACCAGGGTTGTCATGGTTGTGTCAGTTTAACAAAATGCAAATCAGCTTGTTCTTTGTTGTTAGATGGTATGGGAGGGAAACGGAAGAGGACGTCGGGGTCAAGTCAGACCTTCAGTCAGCCAGCCAGCCAGGTTTCCAAACGGAGTAAGACGAGGAGGAAGGCCACACAGCCTGTTGAGGAGGTAAAGCAGGTTACAGTACGGCATGCTATCATGGGCTATAGTCAGACCCTGCAGAATTCCGCGCTCAGAAAAGGCAAATTCTGCGCTCAGAAAATGCAAATTTTGCACTAAAACAATATTCTATGCTCAGAAAATGCAAATTTTGCACTCAAAAAGTGCAGTTGGGCAGTGGTGCAGACCGCCCAGAATTTGGTGCTCAGAAAATGGAAATTCTGCGCTCAAGAAATGGAAAATTTCCCCAATGCCATGGAAAGCCATCTTTTCCATGATTTTCCATGCCAAATCGGGTAATTCTGTGCTGCCGCGCTCAAGTCAGAATTTCGGGATCGCGGAATCCTGTATAGTGACTGTATAGTGCTCGGTTATATCAGTAGCCAGGAGTTTGACATTTGAGTAATCTGGGATGTTATTGATCTGCAGGGGTTTTGGTATCATTTATCATCATTTAACATCAATGTAATCACATGCTTGTTTGTTTTTTTTTCCATTATAAGGTCTTCTGTGGACTTGCTTGTAAAGTTCACTTCCATAGTTTGTGGTAGATCCACATTTTGATTCCCTTTGCACTACCAAAGTGTTTATTCTTTCTTTTAATGTCATTTTCAGGAGGATCCATTTGCTGGGGAGGGGAGTGAGGAGGAGGAAGAAACAAATGAAGCTTTCACCCCTGCCGAGATCACCCGCCTCCATAATGGACTCTTTCAGCTGCTTAAAGTAATTCCAAGATATTAACTATTAACTAAACCAATTAATTGCTCCTTTTGTGCAAGTGTTAACCTCTGTGACACAAGTTAACAATATAGTAGTCCCTCTCTAATAAGGTTGCCCTGTTTGCCCAAAATTGTGGCCATATTAGAGAGGTGGTCTTTTGGTGAGAGGGAGAAGAAAATACATTCACAGTAGTAGCGCCAAAGATTTATGGCCTTATTAGAGAGGGTGACCTCTGTCGAGAGTGGCCACTAAGAGAGGTACTACTGTATTTCGTTGATTCTGGGTGATACAGTGACAGATTACTCTCAAGGGAAGACAAAATGTTAACATCAAGTACTGTGAAGTCGGTTCTTGCTCCCTTTCATCAAAGCACCGCTCTCTAAGGTGGGCAGATTTAATTCGTAGAATTGCTATAACAGTCCTTATTAGAGCGGGACTAAAGTATTCATCGCCTAAATCGGTGTCAAACTATAATTCTTACGCCGTTGGGTCCAGTCAACAGATGACTAATCGTCCACTGACGAGCTAACGGCGTAAGAATTAAGGTTTGCACGGTGAGAATAATTATATGAATTTGTTCGAATTTATCGAATTCCTTAATATAACATTTTGTGAGCATACCTTGAGCTGTCCTTACACAGAATGTGGCACCAAGAGCTAAGGTGTCTAAAATTGCTAATAATGATTCCTGACACCTGTTACCTTCTGTAGACACTACCGTTGTGTCATCCTTTTCCAGAACTTTGTCAGCCTTCTGGAGACATATTCCCTGAAGGAATCGGAAGACGCCGCTTACAACGCGATCCAGTTTCTGGTAGAGCTGTCCAGGGCCGAACCCGAGACTTTCGATGGAGACTTTGAGAATGAGATGTAAGAGTGGGAGAAAAAGACTGAAAACACTTCAAATTAGCTTCCAAGTAAATCATGTACTCTGATAATACAAGATATTGGACATCAAAGGTGATTACTTTGTCGAGACCTGGTGTCTGGGGCATATCTGTCTAATGTAAACATAAAATGCAGAAATATAAAGAAAAATTCAATTTAGCTAAACTTAAAAGGCAGCTTAATTAGGGTAAAGACTTCAATAATATTTTTGATATAGTCTGTATATTTTGTTTCATATTGATTGTTGTGTTGAAAGACACAGACCATGATCTGGTCTGTCACAGACAGGTGGACTCTGGAACATGGTTCATCTATTGTAGGTTTTTCTGCCATCATAATGCAATCTTCAAAGACGGTATGAGCCAGGCCGTTGCCTATAGGCTCTAGTGAAGAAGGGATTGTTCATCATACCAAGGATGTGTCCCAATAACTGAGGTTGTGTGACTGTGCATTCTTGCATCGCTGTATGTAGTTGAATAAATTTACTTTTCACTTAAAATGCCATTTCTTGCTTTCAGCCCAACAGAAAGAATGAGAAGTATAAGTCAGCTCGCCTACAAGGTTGGTACAGTAATGTACAGTACTCATTGCTTCTGTCTAATCGTATTTTACTGGAAGCCAGTCTTGAATAATGAGTACCTCACTTAGTCAGCAGTCGGCATGAGGTCACTGGTTACCGGATACCTGCTGGGAATGGGGGAGGGGGTGCTGGAGAGTGGAGGGTGTATATTGCTTTGTCATTCTGCAAAACTGTTGGACCAGGGTCAATTAATTATGTTCCGCAGAAATAATGGGCTAATTCCTCAACGATAGTAATACTAATACAAGTCAATACACTTTAATGTAAACTCAGTGTTATAATAGGGCTAGAAACAGTAACGGTAAACTTTGTTGTTGGTGAGTTATGTAAAGTGTGGTCTAATATCAATGTTATACAGTATTCCGGTATCCTTCCTTTGCCTGTAGTTGAGTTAAATGTCACAGTCCTAATAAGAAATGATCTTACATTCCTGCTAATGTTTCGTTACATTATTCCTTACATTGTCTCTGTCATCTCAGGGGCTGTTGTGTATGTGTTCCGGGCTCCATGGACCAGTGAACACTATGGTACTAGAGGTAGGTCACCAAGAGTGTTTACTAAGCTTTCAGTGGGTAAATCAGTAAATCAGTGACAACACAATTACAGTGGTCCCTCCCTTAAAACGACACTCTCTAGAGAGGACACCCCTCTAGAAAGAACACAGATTCTTGGCAAAAAGTATTGTGAATGTATGTGATGCTCCCTCTCACCAAAGGACACCTCTTTAATAAGGACAGATATGTGTGGCAGAAGGCCTGAGCTTGTTAGAGTGGAATACTGTACTAATATTTAAGCAGTAATTTGTTGAAAATTATTAGTATAATCAGACAGGGGTGCGCTCTCACTGCAGTACCACTTGGTGTTTGATTTTTCTTCATGGAACTTAACATGAATTTTTACCAAGAAGAAATGATCGTACTTGAGTAGTCTGCTTGTATGATATACTTTGTTCCTGTTTTTCTGCCAGGTGTTGAAATACCTGCAGCATAACCTGCTGATGTGGCTCGGGGAGAATAGAGCTGTGGCCGCCACCACCATACCCCAGCTGGTTGTCAAGGCGAAGGACCAGGCAACGGCGTTTGTGTGGTAGGTTGTCACATACAAATATTCCACTTGGATTTTTGATTTCTAATTGTCCACCCCTCATTTCAGCATCTGGGGGGTGGGGGTGGGGCTGAGTTCAGAGCAGTATATGACCAGTTGTGTAATAACCACATAATATATCAATGGGAAAATGTTTCAAACAGGAGAGCTCACCTTCGTGTGTTTCTAAACTCAAGTTTTGTTTTGGAAACCTGACTCAAGATGTTGCTATCTAATTAACGCTGCATCTATGAAAGTGCCTTTAGTGGCCAAATGTGCTGTACATGTACTCACTATATCAAGCATTTCCCATCAATGGTAGTCCTCTAATAAGGACAACCCTTCTGCCAAAAAATTCTGTTCTCATTAGAGAGGTGTCCTTTGGGGAGAGGGACCACCACATGCATTCACAGTAATTGCTGCCCAAAATTTGTGTCCTTTATAGAAGGGTGTCCTTTCTAGACAGTGTCCTTTAAGAGAGGGACCACTGTACCCTTACATTGTAGGCTGCGGTATGTAAATGGTGTTTCTGTAAAAGCTTTTCAATTAAGACGTTCTGGAATTCTGCGGTGTTTTCCAGTGACCTGATGAAGAAGTTGAAGCAGGATGAGATTCTGCCAGCTGTGAGGGTTCTCCTACAGCACATGTGTACCAAGGTGGCTGACAAGGCAGAGTATAGGAGCAAGGTTGCCAAGGTAACGGAATGTGACACTGTTGGTGACTTTTCAATTGGTAACTGGAGTCAACACTTTGTTTTCACTTAGTACCAAAATAAATAGAAAGACTAGTACATGACTATGCACATGAAATCAATGCATTTAGTTCGCCCCCTCCCCCCTCTTGTGATTGTATTGCTGTTTGTTATAAATAAAGCAGTACACTTCTATTTCAAAGAATTCAAATTCAATGTTTTAAAAGACTGTTTTATTACTAAGTGCTAAAAATCAGATCCCAATTATCCAGTCATAGTTTCACAGTTTGAAAATTTTTCATTTGGTGGAAATTTTCATTTTACATTCAGAAGTAATTTACATGATTTAGTGCATTTGTGTGCGTAGGCACAAAGTTTTTTCCCTATGACTCAAGGCTACACCAAACAAAATCAGTCTGATGGTCAGCACTTCGGTATTTAATTGTAAGAGAGACTTGATTGCTACTAAGTCTTGTGGTACTAGTATGTCACTGGCTATGAAACGAAAGTTGAAGTTCAGTATAAAGTATATCATGTGTATAAAATAGGTGAAAGGGGCCCTAGTACTGGGCGTGGGGGTGAATCGGGCGTAAAGTCTGTTTTCTACCTCTCAATATCATATCACTAACTGCAAGTTGGATTCGGTGGTGCATGTGGTTGTAGGTGTGGTAAGTTAACTTGGATCTGTACGTATGTCCAACAGTTTTGGGGGGCTAAGCCACAGACTCAGTTCCACCACAAGTGAGCTGAAAGGAATCATTCAGCCTATTGTACTGACTCCAAGCCAGCAGTAACTCCTTGGATGTGTGTTTGAGGATTCCACTCGTCGAACTACAAAATGGCACCATCCATATAGTCTTAGACCATAGTTTCCGTTTTCTTACTTATGTATGCTTTGCGGCATATGTACCAGTAAGAATCTCCCTTTTTGAATGCTTTTTATAGTTCCGATGAGTTAGGATTTTTCGGACATACTTTTTATATAAATTTAAATATATAAATTTTCATTATCACTCAAAATTTTTTTGGCATAGGAACTGTTGTTATGAAGTAAATATTCGTTTTGGCCGGAGGATGTGGTGATCTGCCACGTATCAATAAAGCACATACAAGTACATCCGAGGTCTCAGGCGTTTTATGCATGGCGATAACAGCCGAGGAGTTCCGAATGCGGCTGTTCCTATTTCCGAGATTGTCTTATTAAAAGTGTCCATGCAATCTTCCCGTTTCAGAGCGTGATCCAGATCCTGAGGGAGATCCCCCCTGTGAGCTATGCCAGGATGATGGAGTGGCTGTATAAGTTCTCCAGGAACAGCAAGGTAAGCTACATGATGTCATACAGGGGTATGTTTTTAGCTCTGCTTGTTGACAGCAGAGCTTCTGTTGTGGCTCCGTCATCCGACCGTCTGCTTGATGACAGCAGAGCTTCTGTCGTGGCTCCGTCATCCGTCCGTCGGTCATCCGTTTGTTAACTCAGGTTTCTCAGAAACCGCCATGCTTATCCAGGCTTATGGGGAGCTACCTATCCGCCATATCCCCAAACTGTTTTTTTTTTTCAAAATTCGCTTTTCAAATTTGTATGATTTTTTTTGTTTTCGTTATAAGCATGGGACCCTATAGGAGCTAAAATTTCAAAACGCTACTTCTCACACAGTTTCAGTCCAATTTCAACCCAAGTTTATGATAAATATGTTAGTCATGGGGGGATATGTGCGAATGTGCATTGCAGGTGGTCTTGTAGTGAAGTTTCATTACTGTGACATGTACAGTAGTCTCTCTGATAAGCCCACCCTATTTGCCAAGCAATTGCCGCCATATCAGAGAAGTGGGATTTGGTGTAATTGTGAAGTAAATACATTCGTAGTAGTAGCGGCAAAGGTATATGGCCGCATTAGAGAGGGTGGCCTCTGTTGAGAGTGGCCACTAAGAGATGGACCACTATACACAAAATCCATTACATACGCAGTGGGGGAATATTGCTTAAAAGCGAACATTGATGTGGCATCCTGTAGTCCTCTTCAGCAAAAGTAGTGTCTTATTCCCAGACTTTTCCAAAAATTATGATATTTGCTGCCTATAGGGTGCTATTCATCGGGAATCTTAACCCTAGGGCGGGGGCATTTTGCATTTTTTTTTTACAAAAAACTCTTGTTGAAATTAAAGGCCCTTAGTTTGACATAATGAGAACAACATTCCAAGCTGTCAGATAAAAAAAGCTCAGGTTTTCTCCTTTTATCACAATAACTGACCGTTAAATGATGTAATATAAAACCTGGATTTGTGTGTGGTTTCAGATCAGTTACCGTGTGTTTGGCCTGGATGTGTTCTGTCTGTTACTGGACGAACCGGAGAGATGTCTGGGTAAGACCAGGGGACTGGTATGTTCTCACTCACAGCAGAGGAACCTGTCTTGAAAGACGACCCCTTCGAGCAGAAATATAATTTAAAACAGGCGGTCTCTCATGCTCACAGCAGTGGTGTATCAATACAGGTTTCACTGTACATGTATTGTGTTTCTGATAGCATTTTACAACGCACACATGCATCTTGATTATTGTAACAACTTGTTAATGCAGATGTTTAAACCTCTTTTTACTTCTAAAATTATCATCAAATATCTGTTAAATCTCGGCCTGATGTATTATAATTGCTGTTTCAAAACTATTTAATGTTTTAATAATCAAGCATTGTTTTCCTTACTAGTATATACATGTATACATGCGCAGTGAAGGAATGATGCGTAAAGAAAATGTTGATACCACACTGTAGACGAAGTTGAAGTGTTAGAGTGTTTATAAATCTGAGCATGTCCATTGGCAGAGGCTTTATTACCATTACTGGCTAATAGACTTTTGAAGTTTGCTCAAATTCAGATACTAGTAAGTTTTTACATGTACATGCACACTTATACTTGTGTCAATTTCAACCCTCACCAGATGGCGTGCCAGCAGACAGTGCCAGCATTCTGTCCCATGACTTCCTGATTCAGATTATTCTCTCGCGCTGCTCGGACGTGGCATCCACGTGAGTTGACTGATTTACAACCACCAATGTCTAAGCCACACTAACGGTAAAATTTAGGCAAGTATCCAAGCTGTGGTTTCCAATGCGTATACTTGGTCCCTCTATTTTAAGACCACCAATGGGACCATGAAAATGTGGTCTTATATGTACTATTTGGTATTGCATGACATACTTTTTAAAGAAATTATTATATTAAAGTTCTGTGCTTCAAGAGAAAAATTCTAAATTTCTGTTTAAGAGGTCTGTGACAATTTGTTTGTCCCCACAGGGTTCGTACCCGGGCTATTGCAGGTTTCGGTAGCTGTGCCACATCGAGCAGTGCCCAGCTGTCGTTGTCCGTCAAGCAGCTTATCACCCCGGCTGTGATTGGCTGTCGCCGCCCAACGACCCGAGTCATTCCTACCCCCGATCACGCGGAAGGGAACGCTAGAACAGAGGACAGTACAGGTAGGGAGCCGTGGTCTGAGCCTGACTGCCATCGACTTGAGAGACGTGTGTCTGGTTTACAGCAGGGAAAGAAATAAAATTGTGTGTTTAATATCATTTATAGGTGTCCTGTGGGGATATTCTGGAAAAATTAATAACTCAAAAAATTAATAACTCAAAAAAAAAAAAGATAAATAACTAAATAGCACTTGTCAGAGCTTAGCTGCTACCAGACTTCTAACTTTTCCACTGGCCCGTTTCTCCCTAAACATATCAAAAATCATAGTATGAAAAAAACTTAGCCAGTCCTGAGCGTCAGTGCAAGGGCATTAGGCTTATTATTACATACCTGAAAAATACTTTACCACTGAAACGATCGTGCAATAAATTTTCATATTGCACTTTGAACTTTACATATTGCATTCTGACCCGACCCAGATTCTCAGCCAACAGCAAAGGCGCCTGTGCTTTATGTTTACGTAATTCCATTGTTTGTTTCGGCTGCGTTAGCAAGGTCCCGGGCCGTTGCTATATGGCATGCAGGCATGAAAAGGAAAAACATTTTGCGCAATGCCGAGCTGAAAATGGCTGTTTCTTGTGTAAAATGCGACTTAATATCAAGCATAGTGTTCTAAAAGTGAAGTAGCAGGTATATAATAATAGGGTTATTGC
>JAAUYG010014779.1_pt1 | contig 12948 bp, 12 predicted proteins | sample 7278091 | NCBI WGS metagenome assembly JAAUYG01 (sample SAMN14350201, study PRJNA611818) | marine sediment metagenome | isolation source: surface marine sediment (0.6m) | place: French Polynesia: Moorea | collected 2018-08
ACGACGCTCTTCCGATCTCTCATTAGCAGCTTCAACTCTTGATAGCTTAACCAGGTGGAAAAATTGTATCCATATCTGCGAGTGAGATTTGCAGACACTTGGACACGTGCCGCCGAAATGATAGATCCGTGCGCGGTTGTGTTGATGGTGGCTTTATTACAGCAACAACACTGGCATGATAACCGAGCCTAAAGCAGCTGTTTTCTGCTCAACAGAATCTTTGGATCTCCTTATTTCCTCTTTTGTCATGTTCCCTTCACACTCAAATCCCAATGACTGTCTTTCGTCCAAGAATAAAAAGTGATTTGATGATTCCTGAACAACTGGTCAACAGTTGCTCCAAATGCTTGGCTGCACTGCTGCGCAAAAGATATCCCAACAAGACAAATGAAGGCAAAGCTTAACCCAGCGATAGAGATCCCAATTGTCTCCTTTTAATTTGGGACATGAATCACAAGTGTTGCATTACTTTGCCGGCTTTTCTTTGTGTGGGAACTTATTTGCTGGTGATCAGGCCGCTTCACACAACAACACATCTCCCTTTCCATGGGAAGCACTTTTACTGCCTCTTCGGGACCTTAAACAAAGTTAGAGTTACAGATAAGGTGCGGGTCAAAACCAGTGTTGTGCAGAATCAATGCACGTGCATTTCCCATTGGGTAAACTTGTTTCCATTTTCAGCCAGAACATGATAAGAGCAGGGGAGCCCATTGACCTCACCCGTAACTTCATGCCTGTTTCAAAATGAGTCTAATCTTGGTATGTCTCCTGGGAGTCATTGACCAGGACATCTTCCAATAAATGGTCCACACTTTTGTTGTGTTTTTTCCTCTCAAGACGTTCTCGGAATTGAAAGGACTCAAATGAGCCCAGTTGGGACAAGATGGACCACAGAACGCACGTCAGGTAAATCTTCCCGTACACTCGCCAATTTTTCACTGGTTTAACGTGGTGGCTTGAAAATGCTGAGTGTCTGGTTTAAAAACAGAAAGACACAGAAAAGTTCACGTGACCTAAACGAGGTATATATACGTCTGTGACGAACCAACTCAGTGATCCAGAGCCGAACAAAGGGCAACGGGTGCTGTACCATCTGTGGAAAGGTTAGAGCTGAAGGGATTTAGGCTTAGACTTTTCACGCAAACGTCTTGTTCAGCCTGTGATCTGTCCAACAATCTAAATGGGGTACAACGCGTCACATTGGGTTTTTACATGAACATAAAGGCGCACATCGCACATGAACATCATCGAATCTAGCATACTGATTGAGCGGAAGGGTGAAGAAAGGTTTACGCGAGGTATCCAACGGGTTTCCACTTGCTCTGAGTGACAGTTCATGCACACTAAAGTGGGTTGTGTGCTGCAGCAAAGGGATTTGAAAATTATGGAATTCCAGCATGCACTAGGATGTAAGGCTGTTTATTGGGTTATCACACCAGAATCACAGGCAGTTCACCCAATTTGCAGGAGCAGACACACAGAAAACCAAAACTGGTCGCCCAAGGTCTATTTTTTGAACAAATTTAGCGCATGAAACCACTGTCTCGCGGACAGTTTTCAAAAAGTCCACATGGATTCCTTCCTGACCAAATGTGACATTGCAACAACTGAAATGTTTTGCGAGGTGGGCGACGTTCGCCACAAGAAATTTCCATCTCTGCGCTTGTGTGACTGAGCAGTGATTGGCACCAACAATCGCCATTTATTCCTCGTCAGGTCACACAGCGCAAAAATTCCTGTTATTCTGGCAACACAAAAAGGAAAGCGAGGATTGGATCAATGACAATGATGACTTTACGAAGGTAAAAAGAACTTGAGTATGTACAATCACCAGTTAAAAGAGAACTGTTCGTGAGGATAAAAGAAGTTGAGGACACCCACTACGCGATCAAAAATGGTAGAGTGCATCTACACAAAAAGGAGATGTCAAAAATGTTTGTGCACTTGGGGAAATGGACTCTTTTTCACATTTTAGGATCATCGCTCTCAAACTAAATGATTAGGCTTTGTTACTATTTAGGTGCTTATTATTTGAAATCTGCACGGGCATTACAAGTTAGAAATGTGTTGACTGATGTTACATGGATTCAAGATTAGAAAGAAACATAAAGAATGTGTTCATGGTCAACTTGTTTTATCCTCTTTGCTCTTATTGTTAGTTTGCCGAACTTACCAAATTTAACCAGATATTTGTGTTAATGTTTTGATTCTTTTCATCCTGTGGATATAAAATAAAGAGAACCAGCATTACAGGACGCCACACTGGACTCAATGATGTCTCTCGCCGCCAAGCGGAAGTGACATCATCAACACGTGACCACGTGACCTGCGCACGCAATTCACGTAAAGAAGCCAAGACAGTTTCCTCTGCACAAACTTACCAGATTCAACCATATATTAGACGTTAATATTTGGTTCTTTTCATCCTGTATAAATAAAAACAAAGACCATGGTTACTGTTCACATTCTGGAAACGCAGTCGCAGGCAAAGCAGATGTCATAGTGTCCGCTCGTGCGCTAAATTTGAGAAAACACAAAACTGAAGGCACCTTTTCCTCGAAGAAAACAGCTGCTGCTGAAACAAGCGTCAACAATGAATTTCATGGAAGAACAGAACACAGTTAACTGTTGAGTGACTTGGGGTCCTTTCTTTTCTTCCATCTCCCAAATCCCTGGTCGAAAGAAAACATGGTAGTTTTAGTACTGCTTCAGCGAACTCCACACATTGGCTAATGTCCTACAAAACCCCACGGGCTGGAGGATTTGCCATTAAGCTGAAAAGATTACACTTCGAGAAGAAGCAATTCAGAATTTGTAGAAACAAACCACAATTCTTTTTGAGGCTTAAAAAGGATATTTTGGCTACGTTCCCCTTCCACTGCCAGGGTGCTCTTAATTGTCACCAGATGTTCTGAAAACCATTGCGGCAAAAATCCATCTTTTTCCCGGGAACAGAAAAAAATGACACAGTTTGGAAATAGCACTTGTCACGAAGCAAAAACAAATTCTAACTCCGGATCGTCACTTTTGAGAAGCAATCCAAGAGAAAATAGAAATTATTTTTGGCTTAATTCATTAAATTCTGCATCTTTCTTCCATGGAAGCAGCCCATAGGATTTTGGATCCCTTGGAAGGCCAATAGCCTTTGTTTCCCGAGCAAAGTCCGTTTGTGGACACTAACTGTATTCACGTTTTTTGCTGGATTACTCAGCTGTTTGCACCCACACGATGCAAATGCTGTTAATAAATGGCGCAAAAACTGCGGAAACGTACAGGGTTTCTTTTTCCTAAAATCAGAAAGAGATATAGGAAGGATGATGAGATACGCACCACGTCAATGATTTGTTGTAACGTCAGCCCGAAGAAGACATCCAGCGCGTCCGACTCGTTGGCCACTGGTCGTTCAAGGATGTTGTAATTTCTCCTCACAAAGATTTCTTCCAGCAGTCGCCTTTCGTTGGGCCCGCTACGGGTCTCTGAGAAAAGAAAGAATGAAACCACGCTTTCAACCTTGAAACGTCCTCAAGCCGAAAAAGCGATTCACAAACGTTGCGAGTGTCAGAAATTGCTTCGGATTTCGGCAACAGCAAACACGTTCAAAATGGGGCATGAATTGACAGTTGCTGAACGCCACCATTCATTTTCAGCTTGGGGGAAAAACAGCTGCTTCTGAGCCTGAATGAATTCGTGACTACGAGGCTCCACTTTGACCTGGTAATCTGTGGAGAGCAATAGAACACAAGAAAAAGCCCATTTCAAAGAACTTCACAGCCTATTTCAAAGAACTTCACAGGTTTTGACAGAGAATAAAGCATCGAAAGTCAGTCCATTTCCAGGACCTGATTCCCCTGCTGACACAGACGACCAAAAAAGCCACGCATTCAATTAATCCAGCGGAGGCCATTGGCCATGTTCACCAGCAGATCACGACCTGATTCTGCGATGAGACGAACGCTTCACTGCGTTATGGCGCAAGATAGGGCCCCACAAATCATCTCAAATGCATGATATTCAATGAACAAAAAGAGAACAAGGCAAGCCCCGTCGTCGAGTTCTGAACTGTTGTTGTTTTGTTGAGGAGGTCTGAAAATTGCAGCAAACAGATCTCAGTAATTTCTTTTGCGCCATTGCCGTTTCCAGATGGAATAAAAGAAATCTACTTTGCTGTTGGTGCAACCAAAGGGTAAACTGCTGACCAAAAATTGCGTGCAACAAAGCACTTTTAGTGGAATGGAGCACGTGGGTGTGTGTGTGAGAGAGCCAGTGCCAATGCTAAATTAGAATGAACGTTCTTGCGGAACGCAGCTCATTTTTTGTGTAACCCTTCAGACTGTAAAACCCGAATTCAGACTCAGCTTCCGTTCTGAAAAGCAAACGAGCAAACCGGCAAAAATGTGCCCAATATGGTTCACGGAGACGTAACTTATACATCTCGTGGATGCGATTGCCGAGCAAATGAAGGGACTGTAAACCACTGCAGGGGCTCTCTTGGGTTCCGCACTTTGAGGATGATTTACGCACGCAGGGACGTCAGTGACTGGAACAACTTCTTCTCAATTACGGGAAAGCCAAATTGGACTCATTGACCACAAATGCTCTAAACTGTCACAAAGTCTGCTGCCTCCCCCGTGTGTTTTCTGGAAAGAAACTTCTGGCGTAAAGCACACCGAACGTCCTGCACTTCTGAGGAAAATGCCAAAGGGTTGTTTGCTTGAAACGTTTCACGTGATCAACCCCGTTGTCTGACCAAATGCGTCCAAAAACTTTCGCTCACAAGAAATTGGCGCTTCTCTCCAAGACAACATTTGTGATGCCTGTTTAAACCACTTTCGTGTCAATCTTTATCTTTTCATCGGCCAATTTCAAAATTAATTAAATTTATCATTGAAATTCCTTCTTTACGTGCCGAACACCAAGGACTGAAATTAACTTGCATTCAAACTCTTCGATCAGATATCCCTCCCCAATCACATTTCAATTTCAGTGCCATTTTCCACATGTTTGATTCGTTTTGTTTTTGTCGAAGTTCTGCTCCGGACTGCTCCAAGAAAGTGTTTCTGACAAAGAGACGGAAAAAGAGGCAGAGAAGAAAAACACAAGACAACATCAGTGATCGCAGAGGATTCAAAGAGTGTGTTTCTTTCACAAAACAAATGTCCTCCTCTGTACGACGGAATCCACGAGAAAGGAAGTTTGTGCCTCAGAGTCTTCTGGTTCAAATTCTGAGACCTGGCACTGTTTATCAACTGACGATGCCTGCAAACTGAAAGGCGCCTCAACTGCGTGACTCGGGTCAAAAAAGGCCGCACAGAACATCACTGAATTTCGGATTCCCAGAACAGCGCTTAAGATAGATCTCCCTGTGTGCATGTGTCTGGGTTCAAAAGAAATGCGTCACCAGAAATACACAACGCACCTGGCATTTAGAAGGTCCCCTAAAAAGCTGATGGAAAGATGCAAAGGATATGATTTGAAAGTGCAACGTTGCATTTGATCTTCCAAGTCAACTTCTCTGTGATGAGCAAAAAATCCGGACCTCCAAGAATTTAAATAGAATGTGATTTGGTTTGAGTGGCAAGGGGACTGTTAGGCCAAACGTTGTGATAGTTTAGGGCCACTGAACCCAATCTATCAAGCTGCAAACCTGGCAGCAGTCCCAAGTACTTTACCAAACAAGTTTATTCCTGATAATATCTGCCTCCAAATCAAGAACTCAACTGTCAAAACTGACGAACTGCACACATAGCGGGACTCGATGGACACGAAACAATGTTTGCGATGTGTTACGGGTCTTGAACACGTGATGGACATGGCAAACACGTGTAAAGCTCTGTTGGGTGTTTCCCAGATTACTGCTGGCGGGGAAAGGACCCCTTCCGAAAGCGTACTCCTCCATCAGGTACCACGCGAGAATAAGTCGATAAACCCAGCCCGAGGCGCGGACTTCCATCTGGAAACTGAAGCCACTGTGTGGAAGTAGGTCGGGATTTCACACGACAATGATCAAATTGATGTTCTTCTTCGCGGCAGGTACGAAAGCGAAATCTGTTTCCAGCACAACATTCTTCACTCTTGTGCGTGCTTGGAAAACAGCAGAAAGTGAGGCAGTTCAGCAACAGTTAAGTGACCAGGGAGAAAGACAGCATGACGCCAATCCCTCACAATGATGTCAAGGTGAATCTTTGATTTTTAGTTCTCATATTTCTCGGAAATACGGCACCATTTGAACAGCGTTTGCTCAGCAAGCTTTTTTCACTTGGTGAAAAGAATACCAAGTCAAGTCTTCTCTCATTTTTCGTTACATCACAATCAGCGAGTCACACAGAAAACACGCTGCGTCGAAATGTTCAGATTTCGCAAAAAGATTTCTGGCCTGTGGGACAAAAGAAAACCGCACAGGAAAGAAGGGATGTTAACATATTGATCAACTTGCAAAGATTACTAGGCTCGGAGGTGTTTTGTCCAAAAGCAACCGACTGTCCGTGGGGACATTCTGAAACGTCTGTGACAACACTAAACTCCTGCACAGCCAAAAGCATCAAGGAAAAGAGAGGGCTTTGTTTCTGCCACAGGACTGTGAAGGATGCGTTTTCAGTTGACAAAAGTGCTTGTCCTAACTTTCAGACCACCAAATAAAGAGGATTTGTGGGGATTATCCCCATGGTTCTCAAGTAAGGCTTCAAACAAAACCACGCTTCTTCCCTTTCCTTCCCTGCGAATAAGCTTCCGAATAAAACCAACACCAAAAATCTCAAACTCAGGAAATCTTGAATCCAACCAACTAATAGCGTTGATTGCTCGCAGGCAGCTGTCCACTGGGACCACACAAACCACAAAAACCAACTTGAAAGGTGTTTTCAGTGGTAGAAAAGACAGCATTACGTGTCTCATGTGGCATTTCCATCGTCGACCAAAAAGACTTACAAGATCTGTCTTCAACCAAAGCTTGCCGATTTCTTTTGCAAACCGAGCATTTCTCAATGAACAAAGAAACAAAACGGATTCCCTCTTGGCTGGTAATAAAGCTGTTGGCTCAGTTGGTAGGTAGGTTGGTCTCTGGTGCAAAACCCATACGAGAACAACATTTCTGCACTGGAGTATATCACTGCAGTTTAATAAATGTTGTACTTCGCAATAACAGGCATTATCCAACAATCTATGAGCAATTGAGATAATTTATCATTTCATATTCTGTTTCTTAGTGCAAGGATGCCACCCACAAAAAGGATTTCTCTTTGGCAATGCAAATCTGTTGACGAACAGGACAGAATTACGCGCAACAGAAAACAGCAGGCTCTCTGGTCAGCTGAACCACTGTTTTGATTGTCTGCAAGACAAATCAGACAAAGACCTGAGCGACCAATAGCGAGAAAAAATTGTTCCTTCCTCTGTGCATGTGAACTACAGGCAAGAATAAAAACATCCTCTTTTTTCTGGCAAGAAACAAAAACTCTGGTGGCAATTAAAAACTGTTTCTCCAACCAACAACACTCATTTCCAGAAAGCAAGGCTCCTGAAGCAATCAGGTTGCGATGCAATCTCCCAGCATAAAATGTACTGCACCCAGAGATCTTTTTAAGCTGCATTACAAAATTGATTTGTAGTAGTGAAAGCCTGAGGGAATATTGTCCAGCACCGACTGAAACTAAGGGTGCTGCTCTATGATCAATTTAACAAGATGATTTGACTAGCATGTGAACATCTACAGCGAAGCAGGAGACAAGAGATTCGTCTGTTCCGAGCTTGCAACAAGAAACCTAATAACGACGACAGAACCCAAGCTGCACTCACCTTTTTATCGTTAATTGAAAAAGTTTTGTTCTCTTGAAGAGAGAAAGACAAAGAACAAACTTGATTTTCAGTCGATTCTGCGAAAACGGCTTGTTCAAAAATGTCAGGAAGGCAGGAAATCTTGCACATTCAGTTTCAGGGATTTCCTCATCAGCCGAGGCCCAGGAGGGGTTGGTCAAGTGCTCAATACACAGACTGAAATCCATTTCGAGGGTCTTATGTTTCTCAGGGTATGTCTTTTTCCCAATTTAACGCCTAGTGAAGAAGACTCCATTCTTTTGTTTCATGATTAAAAACGCGGCTTATCTGGCTGAGATCCCATCTTCATACACGTGGGCGAGACAAGCATGGAAGCTAGGAAGCCTCAGGGTAAAAAATCCTGTGTTGTCAACAAAAATCCCGAAACCGTAAAGGAAAGTAAATTGTCCCTGTGGAATGCAACAATTTTCCCAGCAAAAAGGACGCTGCAACTGACATGTTCAGTTGGTTGCCTTTGCGAAGGAAATGCAGGATCACAATCTGTCAAAAATCACTTTCCGTGAGCTTATAAATGCACGTGGCTGGAACTGCCCTTGTGAGAGTGTCTAAGCATATTTACACATCAAGTTTCGTCGGTCAGAGTAAAGCAGAGTGAAAAAATATCCGGATAAGACGATGACACAGCCCATCGATCAATACTTGACTCAAAAGGGAAATCTATTTGCGAAGCTTCTTCAAGACCCGAGTAAATAAGATGTCTCTAACAGCAAATGTTCTTTTTCGGCTAAAAATGCTGTGTTGTCCTGGGTTTTTCAATGGCCCAAAAATAGCAAATGGAGATTTGGCCACAAAAGCCACATCATTCGTTGGTGTTGTTCTGCCTGGGGGTGGGACACCACCTCAGATGATGAAAGTTCGTCTGACCAGCTGCATGCGAAAAAAGCTTGTGTGTAGATCTACTTGGAGGTGCGTACAACCGGCGGTTGTCTTAATCAGAATCACATAGAACACGCAGGCGACAGGTGAATGACCATCCAGGGATTACTGTAATCTGCAGCGCTTCACATTAACTTCCCGTCATTATGTCACAAATGTGCCGAAAGAGACAAATTGTGGATCTGAGGCCGCAGCTCTCGCTCAAAGCCGCCGCCGCCTCCGAATGAAAAGCATGAAGATTGAGTCTTCGTCTTGTTTCATAACTGCATTAAAACACAATTATTCTTGGCAGCCTTAGTTTGTTTTCCAGACCACTGAACAGACAATCTGAATTGCTCTTCCAAGAATAGGAAACAAAATTCTGTGCTAACACAAAGTGACTTGTGTTTTCTTCGCAAATTTGGGCGTCAAATCTTTGAGAGGGTGACACAAAGCTGACTCAACTGATGTGCTACAAAGAACAGATAATCCAATTTTGTCATTCTTGAGTATCGAAACGATGACAATATTGGCAGGAAAACTTGTCACAAAGCTGGATGATGACAACGAAGGAGAAGCTGTGTGATAAATGAGAGCAGTTTGTTGTCATTCAAACAAGTCACTGGAATAATTCTCAACAGGGTATCCTTGGAACATGGTTGCAAGAAGATTAATTTCGTAAATTGTAAAATGTGACACAGATGCTTTTTGGTAGCAGCAACATTGCACAGCAGGTTTTGCTTCTGCACGTTGATATGAATTCATCAACCGACGCTGATCACAGCTCAAACTAAATGAGCGAAAAGGAAACCACAACAGAATCCCAATTTGCCAGCGATTGGTGCAGGTACAAATTCTGAAGCCCTTGTAGTTCTGCTGCTTTTTAGGTCTTTATATATTTCAAAACCCTTCCGAACAAAAAATGGTCAGCAAAACTGATTTAGCATTGAACCTGCAAATGTTGCTCCAAATTGGTAAATTTATTCAGATTTGAGCGGGTTCATACCTTGCAAGTGGTTTTCAAGTTGAGCTGCTGAAAAATGTTGCAGCCAAAGTCAGAAAATGAGCGTGGAAATCAGGGAAGGGAAATGGAAAAGTAAGTGCATGTTTTTAGTCCAGCTTGTTCGGTGCCTTTTTGCGGGGTAACCAGAGGGCGTCAGCTTCAGTCCTGCGTCTCCCATCCATCATCCTCATCCAACGCTCACTCGAGTCAATTCCGTAGTGGGTGGGGATAAGTGTGTTGTGATAGTTGGGTCGAGAGAACCACATGCAGGCAGTCACAGAACCCGTTTTTTTTCCTTTCTCTATTTCCCTTGGGCATTCTAATGGGAATGATTCATCATACTTCTGGAGATGAAACTTCGGACGGTATTTGAAAGCGATAAACTGGCCATCATTGTTTCATGCCTCAAAGTTTGATTTACTTTTTGTGCTTTCTTTTCTTCAGAAATGCGGTCATCACTGAAAGCCATTTTTTCAGGTAATTTTAGTCACTGCTGTTTCCCTTCCTTTTGGTACGTGTGTCTGGCCCGCTACGCACGAACTACTTCTCTCCAGATAAAATCATATCATCCAAATCCTGATGCAACAATGCAGACTTCAGATATTTGTGATTCTATGTCGACACATCTGATAGTTATCAGATCAGCAGAAAACTAGGAATGATAAAAGCTGAATCTGCGTACACACGGAGGAATGAAGGAATGACACAGGTTCTCTTCCACAGATCAATCACGATACACATCTGCAGAGTACCAACCTGAATTTTTAAACGCGAAACATTTCCGAAATCAAAGATAACCAAATGTCAGAATTGTACCCAGGATGTTCTGTGCAGTCACCAAGAACAACCCCTGCAGGACGTGAGCAGTTCAAAGACTGAAATGAAACACAACCCGCAAATGTGGAGGCATTTGTGCATTTCTGCTTTTTGAAAAAATGCAGCAATTCATTCTCTGTCAGTGTGGATCACATAACAGCGGGCATGCCAGTGGGGCAAAAAAGAACCGTCGGTGGGGGGGGGGTTGGTGGGAGTGGGATATCAATGGGGTGCCGTGTCAGTGTGGGGTGGCACATTGCCAGGGGTTTGCATGTCAGATCCGGAGGAAGTGGCACACAAGGAAGGGTCGACGCAAAGCTCTTGCTGAGTCTCTAACCTCCAACCGTCTGCTCCGAACACTTTCGTCGTTAGGCAGAGAATAAACCAAGCGACAGATGATCTGCTCAAAGATGCCTCTCCTTGCCAATCATTATAGATCGGAAGAGGCTCTCCCGACACTGGAGAGTTTCTCATTGCGAAATCCTTGACAGCTGTTTACTCAGGTACATTCATAACCCCAACCTCTGTACGTATTCTCACAATAACATCATTTTCATTTCCTCCTCACAGGAATGTGTGAAGATCTGCTCACGGCCAAAACAGAGATAGTTTCTTCGCTGCCGACAGATTGATTGTTTGCAAAACTTAAGCGTTGGAAGACTCCAGTGTGTACTCAACGATGTTTTGGTTGAGATGCTACTGATAGACAATCCTATCAATAGCAACGCGAAAAACAGCAACACCCAAGTTAACACTTCCAATAATCTGCAAAATGATCAGCATTTCTGGGAACGAATTGACAGATTCAAAGTTTCCTTTTCGCCAAAATTTTGATCTGATGTGAGAGGATTATGGAGAAAATTTCAAGAAAAGACAGCCGATTGGTTTCTCATAGCAGATGTGATCGCACAATGCAAAAATAAATTGTCTCTTTCGCTTTGGTAAACGAAAGAACACCACACTGCAGCATTGGCTTGTCGGTGTTCAACTTGTGGTGTTTCCATTTCTTCTGAGAATTGAAGCTTTTTAGACTTCCACGGTTCAGATTAACTTCCAATCCCGTAGCATAACACACAATGAGTGGATTTCATTGTCCTGATTAGTCAGCAATGCCAGAAAACCTCTTTTTCCCATTCGGCTCTCCTGTGCCGACTTATTCATCTGTCTAATTGTATTTTGCCGAAAAGCAGTGCACCATGATCTCAAAAATTAGATGAATGTTTCGGGGAGTGTTCACAAAGCAATGCCACTTGCAATTCAGAATAAACGCCACAAACGTTGCACACTCCAAGAACCAGGCAAAAATGTTAGAACAGTAGTGTGACGGTTTAAACAGTGTGCTTTGTTGGAAGGGGGTCTTTCACCAACGGCAACGACGAGACGTACATGACTCTCTGGGCCTCCCTAGCGGGCTCAAATCGGGTCAAAATGCAAGCATTTTATGTATGCAGTGAGTCTATCCTGAGCTCAGGCATTGGTTCTCTTTTTTCTGAATGTGAGTTTTCCTTTGTGAATTCTAATAACTTTTACGTCTACTTCCTTCTGAACGCAAAACTACTTTTGTTCTCTCGAAGGAAGAACTGCCGTTTGGAATATTCAAGGTTTGGTGTCAATATGTCTTCAGCCATGTTTGCACTACAGCTGTACTTCCTTCAAACTTCGATTGATTTCTATGGATGACAGAATGATAAAGAAGGCATTATCCTAATAGGGTAGGATTTACCCTTCTGGAAGGCTGAGATGGCTGGCGCATACAATGTTCGGTTTACCTACGTGAATGCATTTCAGGTCGGATATTCCTCGGGACAGCGAGTGTTGTGATAACATCTGAGTTATTGGCATCATCATGGCTGTCAAAGAATCATGGAAGACCACTATTCGGAAGTCCACATGTTACATAAATCTTCTCTTTGAGATTCCCGTGCGCATTATCTCATACAAATAGCCTTCTTTAAGTCTGGGAAAGTGAAACCAACAGAGGTCAGATGAACAACCGTTTCTAGAACGGAGAAAGGTTTAACTGCAGGAAAAACAACACCGCAGACTCTGAAACGTGTCGAGTTCTGTGGACGAGGTGAATTTTATGAGACTTTCCATGATGTTCTCAACACGAATATTTCCCCACCATGGCGAAACGTGAGGAGGCCACTTCATGGCAGTATTTTGCCAGTGCTAACAATCCAATTCCTGCACAATTCTCCAATCGAAACACAACAAAGTCATTAAAATTATTGAAAAAAGTTGGAGTGGTTCTGCCTGTTGTACAGTGAATTGGTCAAAAGATGCTGATTGCAGGGTTGACTCTTCACACCATGCAGACCATTCAAGGTTTTATTGGTTTCGGCTTTTCACTCTTTTCTTTGTAGTGTGGAAAAGTTCGTGACTCAAGCCAATTGTCATGCTGCAGAAAACTTGTAAGCAAGTCCAAGGACTTGAGAATTGCA
>JAAUYG010126382.1_pt1 | contig 12945 bp, 7 predicted proteins | sample 7278091 | NCBI WGS metagenome assembly JAAUYG01 (sample SAMN14350201, study PRJNA611818) | marine sediment metagenome | isolation source: surface marine sediment (0.6m) | place: French Polynesia: Moorea | collected 2018-08
ATTGCGGTTGGTCACACTCCGGAAATGCCAGAGCCACGCATCTTGGGGACAGAAATCAAGCAGGAAAACGGTGTATTTCTCACTGCAAATCAAGCACAAGGTTTGTTTTTCTTCTTCGTTAGTTGCATTCTCTGTGTCTGCTGTCAATGTTCATCTTCCAGGACAGGGACAGGATCTGTGTGCACATTTTCCGTGTCAGAATCACTCAGAATAGACACTTTGGTCGTTGACCTACATTCCATGATGAATCCAGCAAAACGGGAGGTTCCTGAGGTCTATGTAACATTGTATTGCAGATGCTGCCATAACCACAACAGCAGATGCAAAGCTGGGATCGCACGCCCCAGTGCGTAACTCACCCCTCATGTAAATAATCATGTCAAACATCAGTCATGCTCAATTGTGCACAGCCGGCACTGTGCTCAATGTAACTCAATGTAAAACGGCCCTATCAGATTAAGACATCATGTAATACAATTAGGAGTCTGCTGCTAACATTCAATTGAAATCGCGTTAGTTCATTCTGCAGGGAGAATAAAGTGATCTGATTTCTAGGAATTGCATTGACGAAACTTGGAGTGAACATGCGATTTCCTCCAATGTCTCTGGCATTGCAGTGAACTTGTGTGTCAGAACATGTACTGAAACATGTGAAAATAGACACTGAGATACAGCTACTTAGCAGAATTGTTTTTAGCCTGGAGTCAGAAGAAACTATTGGTTAGGGTTTCTCAATGATGATGTTAGTCCATTTCTGGGTGAGCCCAGGTTCAGTGGGTTCTCTCCAAGGGATGGACCTTGGTTCTTGGGTTCAATCCTACAGTAAAGTCATGGGCCAACTTCAAAAGCCTTTGCACACCTCTGCACACCTTTGCAGACTTAAATGTATTCATCATTTCCTTCCAGGAAGTAATCAATGGAGAGAGCCCTTTTGTGGACTGAGTGTTACAAAAGTGGGAAAGGAAACTGGAATCATGCAGACTGGATGATGTTGTGTCAGGGAGTAGACAGTGAATTTGGCAGGCAGGACTGTATACATCTTGAAGTACACTGGGGCTCAGCAGAAATGGATTTTGAGTGCAATGTGACAATCCAGTGGCCACTGCATCTAGATTGCGGTTAATTGCAGATGATGGATGCAAGCAGACCCAATTAACGCTCTAATTAACGTGTCACCACGTGTTTAATGACAGGCTAATTGGGGCACTAATTGGTGCTCCAAACTACAAAGAAGTGTGGATGATGGGCACACAAGGCAAATCAAGATAACAACACTGCTGGGCCTTGAATCTGGCTGAGTGTTGCGAAAGAGACCCACTCGCACTTGGAAAAAATGGTGAATTACTGAGCACATATGCATGCTTCTAACACAATGCTTGAACCTCGAGTTTTTATGTTTTCGGATGTCAACCTTCAGGCGCGGTGTTTTCTAAAGGAAAGAAAAATGTAGCGCCCAACTTAAAAGAATTCTGCCTCGTTTTGGTGCAAAAAGAACTTTGTTCTGAGACGTAAAGGGGTATAACATTGCATGTTGTTTTTTTATTTTCTCACTGTTTCAAAAAAAGAGAAAAAAAATGCACTGGCAACATTTCTGATCTGACAAAGTTTCCAGCGAAAGTCAAAAGGGGGAAAAAAGCAAAAAGAACATTCAGATGAAATAATAGTGCACACACGGAACATAAAATACTCTCAAGGAAGCTGCATTGAAATGGTTCCCATCTGAATCTGAGCGCATCCCCACCAGGGACTTCACCCAATGCAATACACTGAGATGAGCCTGTTTATCTTCTGGTCTCACAGGACTCATTCATTGGATTAAACAATGCTCAGCAGTGAGTTATATTATCAAATCAGACTTTGTCATTGTGAGTAATGAAATAAACAACCAGTTGATGTTTGTTTTGACAGCAAAGTAAATGCTCTGTGTGTCTTTCTCTGTCTTCTTCTTCTTCTCTGAGAGGTTTGTCGTCTGTATTCTCAGTGAACAGAGAATAAGGTTCCTCCTGGTTATCCCGGAAAAGACAGGCCGTGATTTTCTTTGAATGAACCAATATTCGAATTAGGCGGGCAGATTAACACAGGGAAGGAAGGAAGACATGCCCCATGACATTTTAGTTAACCGGAAATTCAGATAAAGTGTGTTGTGGAATAACCGGGATCCACCTGTGTGACCCATGCAAGGACCAGTTCGACTGGATTCTGAACTGTGGAAAATACTGGAGTGTCGCAAAATGTTTCACAAGCGTTGTGCAGGAAAAACTGAAGCATTTTCAACAAATCCAGACACCCAAACAAAAGGAACATCAAATATAACCTGAACATGTTTCTTTTTTTTTCAAGCTTTTTTTTCCACTGTGTGAGAACAAACACAAAAACATGCAGAAGCACTTATTACACACATGTTTATTGGGGGCTTCATTAATGCATTGCACAAAACATTTTTTGCACTAAATGCAAACACAATGTCGCGCAAAGTAGATTGCAGGTATCTTCTCCTGTGTCTTTGGCAACGGATGAAAGTCTCTAGTTTTTTTCTCTCATATCTGCTGTATTGTTATCAGAAACTGGATCTGAGATATGGTGCAAGAGATACCAGAAGCTCATATTCATAGCTCGCGTTTCCTCGATACAGATGTGAAATTTGTTATCCCGTGTCTGAAGAGGAACACTAATTGTTGTGAAAGAATCAGATTGGTTCCAGATGATGAAACTATCTGAGTCTTTGCAACCAGATGCTTGAAGAGGGAACCATGTTGTAGATCTGCACCATCAGAAAAGGTTGTTCTGTTTCAAAATTCTGAACCTTTGTTTCCATCTGCTGTGCACCATGGTTCACAGAAAGGGTAGCAGAATAACAGGACTTGCAGAAGAGGAAAAGTCACCATGGGGGTGATTTTTTTGGGCAAACGTTAATCTTCCGGATGCTCACAGGTCGCTTAGAAAGCCACACATAGGATGCAGGATCCAAATATGAAGATGTAATTCTGCCCAAACGAAGCAAAATACGGTGGGATCAGCAAAATCTCTTGCAGAAAATGGGGCAAACGTTATGTTTTAGTGTGCAATTCTGCCGAAAACAAGGATTCTAGGCGTTCTTATTTCCTGGTGGGGGAAAATAGGTGAAATTGAACTTTTCCTGTTCAGTGTACTCATCTCGCCCAGATGCTTCGGAAATCTTTCTTCCAGCTGTTGCTCGATTGTTTCTCAGGATGTGTATTGTGTATACACTGACTTCTGTTACTTCTCTCAAACCAGATGAAGTCCATGTCAAAGAAGATAGACCAGGAAAATGTAGCAAGCAACTCTTCTCGTACTGGAGCTTCCGGAATCTGTTTAACCTTTGAGAAATCTTTCTCAGTTTTAGTTTCTATCCTGTCATTTGGTGAAGAATTTAAGCAGTTGTCCAATCACAGAAAACGTGCATTCTTCATCCTTGAATAAGAAGCAGCTTTTATTCAAAACTTCAAAAACAGTTTCTGAAACTTAAAAAAAAAATTCAGTCATTATCCAAGAAACTCAAGTTTCGTAAGGTTGGAATTGACTAATTTGGAAGTTTGCCGGAAGTCATTTTGGTTGACAGGAAATAGAAATGTGTGCATTATGCATCAGAAACTCCCAATATTCTTTGTTCTGACACCTTATTCTTGTTTTCTCAAAATCTGCAGCTGCAAAGAGAAAAGCTCTTTGAGACATGAATGATCTGATATTAAGTGTTCACAGTCTGTGGAACAGTGTATTTATGAATCTCACAGGCCTCACTGTAGCTCTCACTGCAGCTGTATTAAGTAGCTTCATCCTGCAGGAATGAGCCACCACACAGGGACTTCCTTGATTAACTTCATTCATCCTGGATACAATCACCCAAACTGGAGGAAGTGGCTAGGGAGGGATCCAGATGGAGGCTCCAGATGCCAGAGAGAAACCCTGGATTCTCAGAAACCTCAAATGTTTCAAAATGTAAAACTTGTGTCCATTTTTGTGACACAGGTAAATCTGTTTGCCTCCTGCTGCTTTCTGGCTGCCATATTGCAGATGTTTTGTTCCCCTGGATGTGGATGGAAAGGAAAGCCTGAGAATTCAGGATTCAGCTCCGTCTCTACGCAGCAACAAACACTGGATCCACTTCTACTCTGGCTGTAAGAAATCCAATCCACATCTGGATTCTTGTTCAAGGCCCTGACATAGTAACCCCTTCATTTTGGGAACATCACCCCTGATGTTGGTCATTTTGTAGTTTCCTCGAAGACCCAACACAACCCTTGAACAGACAGCCACTATGCAGTGGTATTTGGTTTAATTCATCAGCAGTCACACGTCACACAGAAAAGTTCCCCAGCCCAGGAAGATGCTGTCAACAGAAACTTCAGGAAGTCTCAAAGCAGCCGCAAGAGTTCAACGGCAGAGAAGGTGAATGCCCGGAAGTTGTACTTCTTGGTGCATTGGAGTCTCCTGTGACCTGCTTTCTCCTGTCAGATAAGACTTTATTCTTGTGTGCATTCCACAGCACATACCAAGCAGAACTGACGGCATTTCACCCCTTTCCCATCCAGGAAAATGCTTTTCTTTGTTTTCCTAATGGACAGGAAATGTCAGTACGTTTTTTCCTGTCTTGCTTTTCCGCCTCTGATGAATGCAGACATCTATTAATGTTAGACAGTGGATTGGAAATATGAAATCCGTGAATGATGGATTGTACAAGCCACTGGGATAGTGTTGCATTTTGACATTTGATTACAACAGGAATCTGTGCTATTCCTCCGAGTGAGAAACAGGAAGGAGTTTCAGAACAACCTGACATGGACTCAAGTTTATCAATGGGGATAAAAACTTCCTGCGTTTCAATTAGGCCTATCACAACCTTCATTCCTAATCCGAAGGAACAAAACCAAGCAAAAAACTTGAAACAAATGAACTTGAAACTAAGGCGTGCAAAATAGCACTGCGGAGATTGAGATGGGGTTTTGAAAACACTTCGGATAAAGTCCAATTTTGAATATAGCGTGTTCTGATAAAGGGTGCAGTACCTGTACATTGTATATACCTGCATTGTTCCAGAGAAAGGTATCACATTATTAAGGCAGCAAATATACTGGATGACAGGATTTGAAGGTCAGGTTTTGAGTCTAGCAAAAGTCAAGAGCCCACTGCCTTCTGGAGAGAAATTCAGCTTCCATGCATGACTCATCATAAAAGAGCAACATTACGCTTTCAAAATTAAATGGCTGTTGAGACAAAGAGCAAAAGATCAGACTGGCAAAGTAGAGTCATCCCAACAACTCCCTTGAGGAATACGCCCCTGTGATGAATCAGACAATCTCAGGATAAGCCTGCGAAGTGGTCACTTGGAACCAGGCGTTCACGACATTGAAGTCACACATATTTACCTGCGAAAGTGGGCATCCAAAAGAGAAACACAGGTTGTGGCAGGAAGAAGCAATGGGGGACTACATGTAACTTTTTGGCATAACTTTAGCCCATCTATTGAATGAAGAAGTTTGCACTTACGTCCCTCCCCATTTTCTTTTCTACTGTTTCGTCAGGAAGTTTTTAACTGCGCGCACAAAAAAACTTCCTGAAACAAGAAACATGATCACCAAAACTTCTTGACGCCATTGTGCAAAAAAAAAAAATGACGAGACTTTTTTTTATCTCCGTAGGGTGTCTAAACAGCCAGAAAAATCTCGCCAGGGTGAAAGCAGCAGAATGGGAGTCTCTTGTTGAGCAGGGTGAAGGATCAAGTTTGCGCGCATTATTTCACAAACTGCCTATCTCCTAATGCCGCACTCTGCTGAATTACATGCATATCGAACCAGTGCGAAAAGGGACATGCCAGATGAATGGCAGCCTGTTTCAAATTTTTGCTCAAATACGCCGAGTGAAAAAAAAAACGAAAATTCACACACAGCTGTGCGAAACGGTTTGTACTATCCTGAAACGTCCTGCAGGATCCTGCGGATTTGTCATAAACAACTTATTTTCTTTATCCAGAGAATAGCTGGAAACGCCCAACTATACCAACATCTGAGGGTCTAAAACAATACTGAAGAATTTTTTTGTGTGTAGAAAATGCCCAACCACACAGAAGAGATGCCACTGGGAACATGATGCAGCATGCATGTCTCGCAGCAATGATGTGCCTTGCGGCCAAAATCAAAATGTGCAGATTCTATCAATGGAATCTACGGAGAAGAATGAGAATTCCAGCAGTGTATGTTTTCCCCTCAGCCTTTTGTGGATCTGCTTCTAAATCAAGGCAAACAAAGATAAAAACTTTCCTGGAAAGATGACTTTGTGCAATGTATACATTGGGTTGAAAGGTGTTGGAGTGAAAAATCAAATGGCAGATTATCTTTATTGTTTTGCACCCAGGAAAATGACATCTGTTTACTCCTGTCTAATCCTGCTAATTGGGAAGGACAAAGGTGACGCAAAAACAATCTGGAAATTTATGCATAAATGAATATGAATGGTTGCAATGCACTGATGCTTTAAAACGAGTATAAAAATGGCTTGCACTGCCTTGGAAAGGAAATGTAGTTTCACAACCCAAAGCTGAACGAGCCAAACGGGCAACTTCCTTTGCCGAGGGAGATACAGCGCTTCCCCTCTGAATTCAATACTTGGAAACTCTGTCCATTTCTTTGACACAGATTTCCCTTTGAACAGCAAAAAAGTCGAATGTTTAGTGCTGAAAAGCTTGGCCAGGTTACGTTCTGCTGTCACCACGTACAAAAGTATCTCTCTGGGAGAATGAATGGAATTTTTTTTTTTCAAATTCCTCGGGAAACATTGATTTTATCAATTTAAATTAACATCTGTTGCCAAGGAAAAATACACAATGGGAAACTGCTGTGAGTGTTTTTTGTGTTGAACATGCTTTCAAAATAACAGCTGCCAAAGACCACTTAATTAAAAATAGTCTGATCACAAATAATTGCATTTCAATGTGAATTTGAATTGAATCTTACCATTTTATCAGAATATTGGAATGGATTTGAAAAAGGAATTCAATGTTGCAGCAGGTCTGGAAAACAAACTGAGAAATTTTCCTTCACTGCTGGAAGAAAGGTTTTTTATGCATTTTGATAAGGCGGGCAAACACAATTACAACACTCCATGCATTCATTAGGAAAATTCATTGGAACACTAGAAGGCCTCGAAACACTGGAATTCAATCAATTTTGCGATAAATTTCTTTATTTCATTTTAACGCAAATATTCCGTCACAGGCAAAACTTTTTTTTATTTCAAGAGGAAAGCACCAAGTGGGAAAGTATCTGCCAACAGAAGGAAACTTATATGAACTTTGGCAATGTCTCAAATCTAGGATTTCAAGCACATTTTCCATTCTGATGTGGCTGACCACACTGAGGTTGGGCGTTTGCAATTTGGTTTGGGTTGTCACAGAAAGAAAAGTCTGCAGACTGCATGTTCAACGATGATCACAATTGGGTCTCATTCTGGGCGTTTCCGATGAGAATGTGTGATACTGGCGTGGCCATTTTTGCCAAGAAGGAAGATATGTGGCGCTTGTGCTGGTTTAGAATATTTTGCAGGAGAAAAACCTACCAGCTTGCCTTTCTTCGGAGTTATGTTTTTTCAGATGAAAAATTGCTTCTTGTGTGAGATGAAGAATTGCATCCTCTTGCCCAGCAAAGAAGCGGCTTGTTGTTTTTCCCCTGTGCTGCTGGGGATTGTTTGCGTGGAAGGAACTAATTATACAGCGCTGCTAATAAGTGCAGTCATTAGTAAGACACTGCAGTAACATGATGGATGGATGCTGCTCTCAAGTGCAGGATTTGCCTTAGTTTCTGCATGGTCTGGCACTGAAGATCTATCTAGAATGCAGGAAAACTTTTCCAGGTCCTGAGGAAAATAAAGACTCTTTGGGGAGGGGGGTAAAACTTTAAAAATGTTGAATTTGCCAAGACTGCGTTTCTGTTGGTTTGTGCATGGTCCAGGACTGAGATGAATTCTGCACCGGCACGGAAGAATTGTTTTCCTGTCCCCCCAAAAAAGGTGGCTGTGGAACGTTTGGGTTGGACACATTGGCAAAAGTTATGTGTGCTTAAGTTTTTAGATGGTCTTTAACTGGGTACCATCAATGTGCTGCACTTCCCTATCAGAAACGCAAGTTCAGCCCTTTTGAAACTTTGAAGCATCAGGCGGTTGGTTCCGGATTTGTTCAAGAGGGATTTTTTCCCTGGATTTGGACGTCTCCGGAGCACAAACAATGGCAGTATTTAATGGAATTCGTTCTGTCCTTCGTTGCCAACAGAACCCTTGTGATCTTGACAGGAGCCACACAAAAATCATGCAAAAAACCAAAGAAATTCACAACAAAGTCGAAAAAATGCATTGCATTTAGTTGGCTAGATCTACAACAGAGTATGTTGTCCATGTCCACATTCGCTCAAGCTCCAGGACAAACAAAGAGGGAACCAAAACAAGCAAAACTAAGGCAAAAATCACACTGAAGTGGAACAAAGCCTGCGCCCATGCAAACCAAACTGCAGGATGACAAGCAATCCAGATGATTTGAGTACTCTTGATGTTTGATGCATTTGATGCATTAGGTTCCGCTTGCTTTAGGATTCAGAGACCAGTGTTTTCTGCACACAATGCATTAGGCGTAGGAAATAGCAGCAAATCACTGCTGCCTCAATTCACCGAATGCAGTGAGTACTGCAAGAAAATCATCAGGTAATTGACTGCCTTAATGGGAATGGAAAGACAATTCAGAAACAGAAATTTATGAGGTCCTGCTGTTTTTGGAAAATGTATATGCACGGGAAAGAAAATGCGCTTACTCCATGGTGGGTCTTGGCAGCTTCCATATTTGAATGCTGGAACCGGAAATATAAAGCTTCTTTTTTGTTCAGGTACTGGCCAGAATCAGCTAAAAAGACATTGCTAAGCGTTCAAAATATCCCGCCCCAGAAAATGGTCCAGTCACTTGAACAAAAAATATATTAAAGAAAAAATACGTATGCAAGATGGATGGGAGTTGTTTGGGAGAAGGAAATCTTTCTTCAGCATCAGTTTGTCGAGTCTGTGAGGCATCATTCCCTGTTGAGCGAGTCCGTTGTGCCCAATCCATTTCGTAAACATGCTGTGAAAACGTCAGGCAGCAACCATGGTGCACACCCACTGCGACAACATCAGAACGGAGGAAATAAACTATGCATTCAAAAAGCAAAATATCATTCTGGTTTCATTTGGGCCTTGGTACAGGGGACGGAAATAATCAAACTTGAGGTTGCAGTGTGTTTCTCCTGTTTTGATCTTTGTATTTGCAGCAGCTTTTCATGTGATGTCTTTCCAGTTGTCATGGTGAATGAGGAAAGTGTGCATGCGTGTGTGTGTGTGACATTGACATTTGAAGTCCTTTTTCTGTTCATGTTTCTCTCCATAAAACACCCAATTTTGTTTTGAGTTTAAAGAAACCAAGAAAGCTGCGTCCTTTCTGTTGTTTTCTGCAAAAATGCTCCAATGATTTCAGGGGCTTGATCCGAAGGAATCTCTAGGGCACTGAGAATGACTGTGTCTAAAATGTTGACAAAAATCCCATTGTTGGCTCTCTCTTCAGGGCAGTGAACATTGCACACTAATGAGAGATGTTGAGTCAATAATTCAAAGAAAGAAAAACCACTACTTTATACCCTTGTGTACAAAGCACTTACTCACCAATGCACAATAATAGAGTGAAATTGTTTCTGGATTACAGTCTTTGCTGGGCCAAATGGACTTCTAGTTGATCCATTAGATTAATAAATGGCATGCTTTGGAGTTGCTGGTGGTCACTGATTTTGCCACTCAGTGTGCAGTGTATCATTCTGGCAAGACAGTTTCTTGGATGGCTGTGCATCGGAGATTTTGTTCCTATCTAGATCTGCAATGACTTGGCCGCGATTCGGAGAAACTGTTCTTTTTCCATTTTCTGTCAAGACAATCTCAGAAACAGCAAAGTTAAGGAAGTAGAAATATTTTGCTTCTAGAATAGGCGTGGCTAATTTCTAAACAGTCTTTGAACCAAAGCATGAGGCTACTAATCAGAAAACTTAGGCAAGGCTACATGTGTGGGGATCCTTCCTGTTGCCATTGCAGTTATGTTTATGAGTAATGCTGGACATTGGCCTCCCTTGATCTGATGGCCCATAAACAGTGGGGCTGGCTGAGCCTGGTTTATGATATTCCTGTTTTTATTATCACATTATCCCATGTGCAGAGTCAGACTCCCTCAACCTTCAGTTTGAATCATGTTGGGTCAGTGTGAATGGAGCAAAGGCAATCATCAGTGCCCACAATTTGTGACTTTCCTGCAGTGGGGTATCCCCAAATGAAGTCTCCCTCTCCCAGTGCATACAACAAGGATTGCAAAAAAAAGCAAGATCTTTTCTGTTCTGTGGAAGAAAAAAACTGTTAGACAATTATTTTCGGGCATCATTCATTTTGTTGAGAAAGAAAAAGATAGCTTTCCCTGTTTCTTCAAAAAGACAAGAAAACCGATGAATGAACAACTGTGATAGAACCACACAGAACTGTTGAATGAGAAAAACGCATTCAATGAAGCAGAAAGTCCTGCTCATAAAACAAGGTGAGGGATAGGGGAAAAAAGCGCTCCCAGTGCTCTGTGGAGAGTAATGGATTAGTTTTTCGCAAAGGGCAAGCTATGCTTTATAGACATTGGATAATGGAGGCATAAAAGGGAAAAGTATGTATTGACAAAATGGCTGGTCGGATCAGCGGGTTCACAGCACACGTGATTCATGAGTAATGGAGGCCGCTGGGTCAAACCTGGCAATACACAGTCTGGAAAAAAGGCAAGTGCAGAATTTTCAGCCAACACCAGAGCTTGACTGAGGGACCCACATGTGTGTGGAGAGGAAATGCAGACGCGCACGTGGGACTTTTGGACAGAACTTTGGTCAGAAGACCCAATGGTCAGAGGCCTGTGTCACTTGGTCAGTGGCAGGAGGTCCTGGGCCAGTGTTCAGGGGATTCAGTGAGTCAATGAGGCCGAATGAGTCAGGTGGAATAGTGGATCAGGAGGCCAAGTGGGTTGGGAGGCCAACTGGTTTCAAAGCTCAATGGCTCAGGTGTCCCTCCCTGGTCAGAAGGCAGGCGAGGAAATCCAGTGTGTTAGGATCCCTGATGAGTCAGGTGGAATAGTGGGTCACAAGGCCCAATGGAAAGGACACCCAATGTTACTTTAGGCCAAAAGAGACCCAGTGATGAGGTCCAGTCACCAGGCAGCTTTGTGGTCAGAAGGCCAGCGAGGTTGGTCGGGAGGCTTCGTGGGTCAGGACGCAGTGTGCTACTTTGGCCACCAATTGGTCACGAGGTTTCTAACCTCGCTCTCATCTTCCTGAACCAGAGGGAAATACAAGTTGCACACAAAACAACAGACAACAGTCTAGCGCAAACCAGATGGCGGGTGTTGGCAGCCAGAGCTTTGTACGATACAAAGCGAGAGTACGTAAAGGCGTGTGTTATGTGGGTTAATCGTAGCGTGATTGTGTTAGTATTGTACATCAGCCGGGTATTTATGAGTCGTAATCCTATCAGCGTTCTCTGTTGTGTTCGTTATGCAGTTTGCGGGGCAGAAATATGGGTCCTGTGAGGCTTATGAGGGTCTGGCTGTTCACATGCTTTACGGATATTGCCCCAGTGCCACAATGAAGTTTGTCTTTTGCCTTTTTTCCCCCACGTTTGAACTCTTCAGGGCATGGACAAATCTAGCACATCCTGAACCAAAGAATGAGGACAAAGATTCAAGCTTTTGAACATCTGGGTTTGCTGGCAGAAAGCCAGTTGGTAGAACAGCGAATGCTTCTCTCCTCACACCATGTTGGCTGTGGGGGTGGAGACGCAAACGGACTTGTCCTCTGCGTTGTCCATATTTATAAGCGATGACAGAAACTTCGTTTGTAGATTCGTATAGCTTTCTGGCGTGTCTAGACACCACGAGAACGATATTCTCCCTTGCGAATTCCATACAAGCTTGGGTTTGATTTCCAATGGATGTTGACGCGACAGAGACAGACGCACAAAAAGTTGAAACTGTTTGAAACCACAAACATAACACTTACACACATCAGTGCGTGACTTTTTTTGGGCAGCAGCTGTTAAATTCTATTTGGACTCGCAATTTCTGCTGGCAAATACTGACAGTTGATTGACATGCAGTTCACGCTGCATAAAGAGCAGCACAATGTGTGCAGTGTGAATAGCGCCAATCACTGGACCCACAGTCACCACAGGGGTACCTGGTATTCAATGGGGACACTTGGGCAAGGCTAAAATGCAGCAAGCTGTCAATTAAGAAGATAGGTCTGGGTTCCTAACTGTGGTTTTGGGGATTTCAGCCAGCTGGCAGTTTCACTTGCTCTTCTAACTGCAATAAGTTTGTGAAACTTGTTGACAGTTCAGCAAAATGTCTTCAGATGCAGACATAACTGCAAATGCGATGTTTTCTCCGGGGAGACAACAAATAGCAGTTTGAAAATGACCTCCAGCGAACCCTACTGCCAATTCTGCAACCTCTTGGCTGAGTAAAAAGTTCATGACTTCTGTTCAGGCCAAAAACTTGAGAAATCTAGAAAAGTACATGTGTCAATAACTATCAGCAATGGCGTGGAGAAGGTTTTTCAATACTCTTGATAAAATTTATGGTGTGTCTCTAATCACTTTGCAGACAAATGTTCTGAAATGTTAGCAGCCGAAGTTTCACAGACATCAGGTAATTGCAGTGTGAAAAATGGTTCGCACAGAAACTATTCCGCCTCTCTGGCATCGGGTTGTTTGCAGTTCTGCTGAAACATCTGTTTCTGGGGTCCATGAGCATTGGAAAGTAAGGAAACGCAACTTCAGGGCCTTTTTCTGGAATCTGTGTAAAATAACACTGGTAATGGTGTATAGAACTGTGTTGTTGATTTGCAATTC
>JAAUYG010065665.1_pt1 | contig 12943 bp, 18 predicted proteins | sample 7278091 | NCBI WGS metagenome assembly JAAUYG01 (sample SAMN14350201, study PRJNA611818) | marine sediment metagenome | isolation source: surface marine sediment (0.6m) | place: French Polynesia: Moorea | collected 2018-08
ATGTTAGGAATTTAATGACTGCCTTTTAAGGTGAAATGTGTTATCAATGATTGTGAGGTGATGAGTGACAATGTTGCCTAGATCTTTAATTTCTTGGGTGCGGGCTGGATCCTAGACCTTGATCTTGTCAGGCATGAGACCAGTATATAGGTATATTGCCCGGCACCCATATTGCCCAACTGGTTCAAGCCTGGTGCAATACATCTCTCCATGTAGGTCCATGTGCAAACTACATATCTTGAATTTAGATTTTAAGAAAGTGATGTCAATTTATGAAACGGCGTTGCGGGTTGACGGACCAAATATTGAGCCTGCACTTTCACCATACCTGCCCCACACCCGCCCCGCAGTACATGCGGGTAACCCGCCCCACAGCCTGCACCCAAGGCTTTTAGCCCACACCCGCCCCGCCCCGCATAAGTGCCTTGCGGGTAGCCGGCCCCGCCCCGGTGTCTGCGGGACCCGCTGGGCAGGGCGGGGCGGAGCAGCCCGCGCATCTCTGTACTCAGTACAGGGATGTTAATAACATCCCTGTACTGAGTCATGATGACTCAGTACAGGGATGTATTCAGTAGAAGGCTGGATGATATGGGGTGCACCGACTTAGTCACTCATTCCATCGACACCAGAGAACATCACCCTATACGACTGCCACCCCTTCATCTCCCCATCACTAAACAAGACGTGGAGAAGGCCGAGGTGCAAAAGATGCTGGACCGAGGTGTAATTGAACCATGCCAGAACAGCTGTGCAAGTCCGGTTGTGTTAGTCACCAAGAAGGATGGCTCTACCAGATTTTGCATTGATTAGTGTAAGGTAAACAAAGTCACACGCAAAGATGCATACCCACTGCCAAGAATAGATGACACTTTAGATGCCTTGAGAGGATCACAATACTCTGGACTTATATATTCTGGATACTGGTAAGTAAAGATGTACCCCAAGGACATTGATAAGACTGCATTTGTGACGAGGCAAGGGCTGTTTCGAGGTGTCCCAGCTGTTTCGGTTTACTGTCATGCTGTTCAGCCTTAGCAATGCCCCGGCTACTTATGAAGGACTCATGGAGCTGGTGTTAGCTGAGTTGAACTTGAATATCTGCTTAATCTACTTAGACGATGTTATTGTGTATGGAGATAATTTCTATGATGCGTTGGACAGGCTGAAACAAGTCTTACAGCGTGTCAAGGAAGCTAATTTGAAACAGAAACCATCAAAGTGTTGCCTTATGCGCAACCGAGTGCCCTTCCTAGGACATTATGTGTTGTGGGGAGGACTTGAAGTGGATCCAATGAAGACAGCTGCAGTGCAGGACTGGCCCACACCTTGCACTGTTAAGGATGCGTGGGCCTTCCTGGGGTTAGCGTCCTACTATAGGTGTTATACCCCCAACTTGGCATCAGTCACTACGTCTCTGACGGGTTTGATGAAAAAGGAAGCTAAACTAGTTTGGGATGGTTTCTGTGAACAAGCTTTTCAGACACTCAATAAGTCTCTGGTGCAACCACCCATCTTGGCATACCATACAAGAGATGGACCTTTTATTCTCCCTACAGATGCCAACGGAACTTGTATGCAGGCTGTGCTTGAACAGGAGCAAGAGGGGGATGGTAGAGTAGTTAAGCGGGTGATAGCCTATGCATCATAGACACAACGCCAGTCGGTGTTATTGCACTCCTTTCAAAGATCTACTGGCTGTAGTTACGGCTGTGGCCGATACTATATAGTCATAACTGATCATTCCAGTTTCACTTGGTTCCGCAACTATCGGGAACTCTCTGAGTGTGTGATTTGCCAGATGGATCACTAGGCTTCAACCATTCGACTTTAAGATAGTTCATCGACCTGGTAAACACCATAGTCATGCCGATTGGCTGTCTCAGAGGATGTCTAGACCATGTAAACATGAAACGTGCCCAGAGTGTTCACCATTGCTCCATCAAGTGACGACTGAGGATGAACCCATAAAATCTGTGGTCGCCCAGGAGCAATATTTAGAGTATTTTGATGGCTACATTGAGGAAGCCGAAGATGATTCAGACCAATTCCCATCAGTAGTTTCCCTTAACATTAACGTAACCACTGGCAGATGCGTCAAAAGAACCCAGTACACCACAATAGGATAACAATGGATAACACAAGCTTCCTATATTAAGCCCCCTCCAGGTTGTCTGGGTGTTGTATAAACTGGGCCACTTTATAAGCATATTAATTAGCTACAACAAAAACAAAAGAACCCAGTCTGGAGGGGTGCCTTTACTGTCTTAAAGCCATTTTGTATTATAGATAAAGTGACCAGACTGGCAAGACAATCTGGTATCTCTTAGTCTAACTAGTAAATTTCAGCCACCCTTTTCACTTGCCACACATGTACATGCAAAATCTTTCATTCGTTCAATCTTTCATTTCATCGTGCAATTACACTTTTCTTATTGTTACAAAGCTATCATATAAAAATAGTTGACATTTTCTCTCAATGGCAATTATTGAGTGGTTACCATTTTACAGTAGAACTAGTTTTATCATGTTGATAATTACCATGGGAATTCCAGTGCATAATAAAAACCTGTCAACGTGAAGTTTGCATTGAGTCTACATGTGTGTTCTAGAGTATTAAAATTTCCTTCAGGCACTTTGTAACGACTGTATGTTTCCAAATTTACATGGTGTATGAAGAACCTAGCAATACTTCTTTACTGATGAAATGGTGTGTACAAATAATCGTTTTGATTTAGAGTTACAATTACAGTGTGTGACTAGTGCGGGATTGTATCCGGTGGCGGGACCCCCACACAAAGAATACATGTGGGACTGTGCAGGGAGCGGGACTGGATCAGTGGGTGCAGGACTCCTGCAGGACTTCCACACAGATATGGGCTGCAGGACTGTGTTGAAATGGGAGTGATCTCTATGGGACAGGGCGGGCGGGAGTGGCATCAAACTTTATTTGCACCCAGGGGTCTACTCTGAAGGCTGATCATGAAATTTAAATCACCTAGTTGTATTCTAACTGGTGCTTGAGTAGTAATGTGACAAAGCAAGGAACTGAGTCGTGCCTTGTCAAGTGAACTCATCTTCTCAAACTGTGGTAAATGAACAACAATATCACAGTGGATAAATGACGATATCACCTTCATTAACACTGATAGCATGGCTTTGAGTGATATCAGTTCTGGTGACAGTGCATTATCTAATTTATCAGAACTCGCCCATTTAACACGTAATTAAGCAAAAATATATCGATTCACCTTTGAAAGAACCACTTGGCCATTTATTATTTCGGTCGCAAGATCGCACATTTTTTATTTCATGAAAAACATATTACATGCTCCTGTCAGGTACCTAGTTTCTTGTATAGTTGGCTGCTCTGTTGGAGCCCAACTCCAGTAAAAGGAAAAGAAATGCAAAACAAACACATAAAGCATGTTGTGTAGTAAAGAATTCCATGTCATGCTATGGTTTGTTAATATTACAAAGTTTATATGATTTTTCAAGGTTTATAATTCCCACGTTGCAAGCTGTGTTTTCACCATAACGTTAACTTTCAATTGATTTTTGAAGATGTTATGTTGTTTTTTTTTGTCATCTGTAATTTTAATATGACTCTTTGTTTTGGCGTTTTGTTTTGGCAATTGCATCTATTCTTAAAACATGTCCTTACCTTTTTAATTTTTGCTTCTGGGCTCTCATATTTACATGTACATGGTGTTTGGTGCATGCATACTCTAGAGATTATATACATTGTGTTTTGGTACTATGCTAGAAGTGATATACAAATGTGCTTCGATGATGATGATGATGATGATGATGATGATGATGATGATGATGATGATGATGATGACGACGACGACGACGATGGTGATCATGATGATGTAATATATAGACTGAACATTTTCTCTTTGCAGCATGCAGTCGGAATACGTATTCAAGCACCGGTGAACAACCGTGTACAACGTGCCCTTCCAACTCCTATACAGTGGGTAGTGGCAGCACATCCTCTCGAAACTGCATCTGCCACTATGGTTACTCACGAAACCAACATGGACAGTGTACAGGTCAGAATAAAATGTGGATTTGGATGCTGTGGACAATGTAACCTGATCTTATAAGCCATTCGTATGTCTTATTTTCTTATTTTCGTTATTTCATCTTACTATTGTCCTATTTTTTTCATTTTTTTTCTTGAATGCTCCAGTGTAATTCCGTAATACTGTAACGCATGCCAGCCGTCAAAGGTCTGTTCTGCAGACAAATCTGGTTTTATAACTGTTGCTTTTATCGCCCACCAGTGCCCTATCCCTGGAATCCTAGCTGTGCACTTCTCGTTGTGCTGTCTTACTATTATGGGAGCCCGCAGGGTCCGTCCTGGAACCCTGGATTGGGGTGAACTAGGACACTTGGGGATTAGATATTGAGCACAGGAAGTGTATGGGGTAGGAAATTACTCAGTATGAATAGATTGAACACTGTACACTACAGGGATGTAGGGAGTAACCACATTGGGTGGCTGGAACCTGACACTACCAGTGAATATTCATGTCCTGGACCTTTAAATGGCGAGAGTACAAGAGAGGAGAAGGAGAGTGGTGTTATATAGATACCCACAGTACCCAGAGCAGGGAGGACAACCTCCCTGGAATGACGTGAGTGAGTATGGTGTGCCCAGGGTAGGGAGGATTAACCCGGCATGCCGACACTGTGGGATAATGCCTCACAGGCCTGACCAGTGTAGGTTGGAGTTTACTGGAGATGACGTGGCGCTCTGGACAGGAAGAGTCATGCTTGTGCTCTAGGGAAGAGCAGCAATTTGACGTCTTGTGGCCCTTTACGGCATTGGCAATGATGTCGTCCAAGTACACCAGAGAGCATTCCCAGTGTAGGCTACGCAGCACCAGGTCCATCAGCCTCTTGAAGGTTGCAGGGGCATTGCACAGCCCAAACAGTATTACCCACCATTGCTAGAGGCCCTTCCTGGTGAAAAAGGCTGTCTTTTTCTTGTCTGCTGGGTCCATTTCGACCTGCCAGCACCCTCAACAAAGGTCTGTGGAAGTAAACCAGACTGAACCATCCAGACCATCCAGGGTATCGTCAATTCGGGCAGAGGATCTGGGTCCTTGGGGTAATTGACACAGAATCAGGTGCTCCCTTCAGATTTGCCACTAAGACCACTGGCAATGACCATGGATCATGACTGGGCTCCACTACCCTTTGTTGCAGCATTTTTTCCACCTCGTGGTCGCACTTTTCTTGCCTGGCCCATGGAGGATGTCGGGGAGGGGGGGGGGGGTTGGTTAATGTAAGGGCTTGGAGTCAACAGTGTCGATCTGGTGCTGTACCAGCCCGGTTCAGCACAGTTGACCATCGGGAATTGTGAAGCAACCCTGGAATTCCTGCACAACAGTTGTACCAGTTGACCGCACTGCTGATCCGTCAGACTAGGATGTGCCCGATCCACCAACATCTTCAGGTGTTCTGCAGCTCCTTGTAGGTTGCTTCTGTCCCTGCTGTGTCCACTCCCGGTTTCCTGCTTGGCTCTACCCTATTGTCAGGCTGTAGCAGATCCAAGGTTGTACCAGCTTCAATCCGCTGGAGCTCCTCCAGAGCGTTCAGGACCAACATGACAGGTTCTCACACATTCGCCAGTGTCCTGTTAACAAATAGGCAAGTCTTCCTGCTGAATAATGCTACAGGTTCTATTACACCATACCACATCTGGGCCGACCATCTTGCCTGGTGCACTTTACCCCATATCCAGAAGGTATGGTCTAGAACAGTGATCCTCTCATCCACTGACATCTGGCAACACCGGTGATTTCCCCCCATGGAAAGGGGTACCTGGTTGCCATGTGCCAACAGCCACATATCTTCGAGGTTAAAATCTACCTCGGGCAGATCGAGCACATCCAGGCCCAAAGTACCACCGGGTTCCTTCAGTCGACTAACCACCTTCAGCAGAGTGCTGTCGATCTCCAGTCGGACATCGGCTTCACCCTTCAGGGCCAGCAAGTCTTCCCCTGCCTGCGCAACATCTACGACAGCTGGGCGTATCATCTGGGTGCTGACTCTCTGGCAGTTGGTGAATCCACTCATGGTCGATCATGCTGCAACTGGCTCCAGTGCCGAGGAGCATGTGGACTTCTTGGTCCTGGACCTTTAAATGGCGTAGTAACAAGGCCTAATTCACAAGGCATTAGCACTTGTCATCGCAAAAGCCCTTGCTGTCTTGGCTGAGTCTGGGGTTGTGGACCCAGCCTCGGCCCATTTAAATGGTTAGGTGCTGAAGTAGTCACAGCTGGAATGGCTAGAGGAACTCTCCCCAAAGCCTGAGCCTGTTCGTGAGCCTGCTTCTTGTGGCAACCATGCTTCAAATGCCCCTTCTTCTTGCAATAGAAGTATTCCAGCTCTCGTTACCCTTTTGCAGGGGCCTGTGTCTTGGCTGGCGACTTCTCCAGGCGGTCAACGTGTTGTACCAACATTTCAACCATCTCTTCCAACTTACTAGTTCTTGGGGGTGCAGATACAGCCATGGGGGTATTATTCAGCTTTAGTGCAGTGAAAAAATTCGGCTTGGTTGCCTGCTTCACCCTAGACTGTTGTAGCAACTCAAACTCTGTCGCCACCTGAACAGCCTTACCCAGAGTCTATGGGTGGCTCAGCAAGATGTGTTCTTGCAGCCTACTGGTCTAACAACACTTCATTCAGGTCAGCAAGTGGCTTCATGGGATAAGCCTTTCCGGTAAGGGTGTGCAGTACATTGCCGAACTCGCTTGGCATCTCCTTGCCATGCCTCGACCATGCCTTGAAAAGAGCCTTATGTGACAAGACCCTCTCTGGTGGATCAAATGCACTTTCCGTGGTATGGCAAAGTTGTTCATAGTCACTTTACTCATCTGCAGAAAGACTTTTAAGCACCTTCACTGGTCCTCTCAGTCTTATCTGAAGCTGGGCAGCTTTCTCCCGCTGGGTCAATTCATTCCACTTGGCCACTGTGCGAAAAGCTCCAGGACGCAAAATCATGCTCGATTTTTGCTTTGCAGGTTTGGTTTGTCATGACTGATCCAGAGGTGGGTTGATACCCCAACTGGCTGGCAAGGGGGTGACCCCTGCTACTTCTTTCCAATCATTCAGGCACTCTCTCACAAGAAGATTCGTACAGAATCGGTTGGTAAGAGAAGTGCCTTGCTGGTGCGTTAGGGCAAGAATCACTCTGGGGAAGGGACTCCCATACCAGCGGTGGGCGTGGAGACTTGGCTAAGGTGCCCATCGGTGTGTGATACCGACTCATTCTGCTTGGCTCACTCAGGTATCGACCAACTTTGGGTATTTCATGTGTCTCCTTGGACTGCTAATCGGAACCCCCAGCCTCCAAGGGCTCATGCATTGGTGAGTTTTCCAGGCTCGTGTCTGTCACACACTGGACGGGTTGGGTGTCCACCACTGATTCCAACCACATATCTTGTCTCGCTCGGCAAGGCAGCTGTGCTGGCCTGGGCACGAGGTCACTCCCAGGCCCATCAAAGCCTGCATGGCAGCTCCAAAACGGACTTTCTGTGCTCCCTTAGGAATAGCGCACCATTGCCGAGTGTATGTCCTATCTTACCTGGAAAGATTCTGCATGCGTTGATTGTACCGCCTGCCTCAATGGTACCTCCAGTGGTAACCCGGACCTTTCCAAGGTGGCAGATGTATCAGATGTATGGTGGCCAGAACTGCATGGTCCAGCATCCTCAAGAATCAAGTGGTATCTATGTTCTCTTCCCTGGAATGCAGAGAGGGTGGTGTGGCGTCCCAAACTGGTAGACATGCCAGATGTCTGGTAGTCCGGACTTCATCTTCTCCCATCTCCATGACCAGGAAAGTGATCAGGGTAGTCTCCTTGTGCTTGATCACCAGTACAAGAAGTATGTGGCATGGGGGGGGGGGCATGATGGGTTCACATGGCAGCATGTGCGATACCGGTTGGCCATGGCTAACCCATCTGGCTTCCCCATCTCCCCTACCAGCCCTGGCTGCTGGTAGAGATCAAGAATGGCATGGGCAACTTCCCCCTCTTGTGCATAGGAAGTGTATGAGGTAGGGAATTACTGAGGATGAATAGACTGAACACTGTACACTACAGGGATGTACGGAGTAACCATATTGGGTGGCTGGGACCTGACACACAAAGAGTTCAAGAGAGGAGAAGGAGAATGGAGTTATATAGGTACCTACAGTGCCCAGAGCAGGGAGGACTACTACAGCATGCGCTGGTCACAGGGGGGGTAGTGCCTCGCAGGTCTGGAGTGATGCTAGTGTGTGTGGTGTGCCTACAATGCCCAGGGCAGGAAGTAACATCTGTGCTCTAGGAAATAGCAGTAACGTAATGCTTTACGGGCCTTTACTGTACTGGCGTGGAACAAACAAAAAGGATAGCGAACAGATGAGAGCTATAGTGAAGAATATGGAGAAAATAGAGCTACTTAGCAGGAGAAATCACCAAACGTTACTTAGTTAAATGAATCTAAAGATCTGGTTTATTTTACATTCAAATTACTCTCACACACTGTACGGTGGGGCAAACGCTGGCCAGCTGAAGTCCTACATACACTGGTATAACCCCCGGCCTACATTTATACCACATCGGGACAGGGAAATCTCGTGTTATCCCACATAGAATGCCTAAATCAGTGTGAATCATCCTGTTAAGACCTCCAAGGCTAGACAATGTTCCTATAAAGATCGTCACCCATACAACGGTTAGCGCTAAATACTAACATGAATCTAAATAAACACCACAATACCCGGCGATTCTAGCAAGTGTAATAACATGATGTCAGGCCTCGTCTGTTCGTTGGTAATCTAGTAATCTGGTCAGTCACAACACACCACGTATTGCTTATTGAGCTGCCCGTTGTTCTGGGTAATCTATTGTCTCTGGTATCACCAGTGCTTCTCCTCGAGAGCTGCCCAGAACATGGCTTTTTATAGACAGCCAGCAGTGCTTCATGCACTGACAGCCTGTAGCAGACGAGCTGCCTGGCGTCACAGGTAGTCCATCTGTATTTCATTAACAAGAATACTAAACTAGTACAGATAAGCCCGTTGGTCATTGTTTACATAGGAAGACTCTATTGATGCTGAAGCCCCGGGGGCTAAACGATACATAGCATACATAGCGAATCACCACAATATGACTTTCTTTTAAATTGTACTATATTCCTCATGAGGAGAAAGGCGATGTGTGACGCTTATATGACGATTTCAACTATCTCTGATTTGGGCAGAGTGTGCCGACAGCTGGATAAAGTAAACATTAGAAATTACAAGAATCAGGATCATCCTAATATATCATAGAAAATCGTCTGACTCGCCAATATCACGGCTTTCATCTATCGGACCTCCTACGCATTGGGAAGTGTCACTGATTTATCGGATTTTATCTGCCATCACCATTCTATTTTACCTCGAACAGAAATCCTCACAGCAGGGTCTTTTACGAAGATTAGTTATAGTTATAATTTTAGGCGTTTGGCCAAGCACCTGAAACAAGCTGATGTGGAGGCTGCGGTTTGAGTCTAATATGAGTTGTGGCACACCTATTGTGGTGGGCTGCTGTACTCAAGCATCGGAGTGACTTCAAAGGGGCTCTCTGCCAATGATTTCCCCAATTTCAAGACCTGCTTCTGATTACATTTGACTGTGTCTATCTAGGTCATATGACTACACATGATCGCTTTTACCCCTATTTTGCTACTGATGTCTATGAACCTCTTTTAGAGAGACCGACTCAGGAGCAAGCAAACTGTCCTGGGAAATGTGACATAGACCCGTGGCTGTCAGCATGGCGTCCAATCTGCCTAGTTACAAGAAAGCCAAATGCTTCATGGATTCTAGTTTGAATTATATACTGGCCTCTATCATATCTTTCATCACCTTCAAACCATAGTCGTTGAAGCTTGGATCTTAGCTGCTGAAATTAGGGCAGCGTCCTGGAGCATTAGGAGGAGTTTTCTAAGTGATTGGGCTCCCAGGAGGAGCAGGAGGAGGAACAGGTGGGGGAGGAGGAGAATTAGGAGGAGCAGGTGAATGAGGAGGAGACTACGGATGCTTTAGGGTAAATGTTCACAGAGATCCGAGGCATCAAAGGTAAATTTGAGCGTTACATGACCCAACTACCCATCCTGGGCTTCAGTTTGTCCTGCTACGATCTCAACTTGATCAGCTTTGGCTAAACACCTGGATCTGACCGAAAAATGCAAAACAAAATGCTTCATGGTTAAAAAAATCAACATCTACTTGCTGATGTACACGCCATAGTTTAGGTTGTGGACATGACTAATTTCCTGACTACCAGATGTAGTTATGCCCAGTTTCTCAAAGCTTTCCAGGTTAGCAAAAATAAGGGATTCTTTCCTTATATTTTTTTTGAATGACATTAGCAAAGTACATCACCCATGCCTGCCGCCTTACGAAACTTTCTCAATATTCTGGAAACTGACCACTAGGCATGGGAGAAGATCGGAAGATCACAACCTTTCATCATAGCTGGCACTTGCTTCCAAAAGTTTTAAAAGCCCAAGGATATGGAAGTGTTTTAGATCACCATGTCCACTTCGGGTTTGGTCAGGACCGAACTCCTTTTGTACTGCTGAAAACAGAGGCATTCTTTTTCTGCTCTTTGGAGATGGAGACAAAGATCTTTAAAAGATGGTGAAAGTTAACATTTCCGGCAGTCATTGTCAAGCTGTACGAAAAGGTTGAGGAGACCAAAATCAAGGGAGGTGACACCTGCGCCAGAATAGATGTATACGATGTAAATGTGCTCTACCTCTCACAGGGTGGGTCCCTTTTTGGTTAACGGATATTGTCCAATACTATTTACGAGTGCCAGGGTTGTTATTTTCCAGGACACAATTTAGAATCTACCATCGTCGATCCTCGTCAGTTAATCAAACTGACCAAACGGAGAGACAGGACAGAAAAGGTGTTACACCGTGGTGGAGCAGTGGGAATACATGTATCGTCTGTCCCAACATCAGAGATCGTATCTGCCTTCCTGCTGTAGCGACAGGTTGAAGGATGATGTCAGCAATGAGACTTTCCTTACGCCTTTTTGGTGCTGTGGAATGCGACCTGCGTGTTCCTGACATGAGGGCATGAGAGGAATTTGTCTCGTCACGACCACTTCTGGGAAATGAGTCCCATTCTCCGCAGAACGGACACTATGATACGAAAATCTGACACCAGAAATAAGACATATGATTGACGAGCAATAGCTTAGTCGCACTCTGCAAAGACAACTGGTCGGAGGCATGAGCTGGGAGAAGATGCTTATTTTTTACCCCGCTGCTCAAATGGCGCCTGCGGCATGCCATGGAAGTCACCCGGGTGAACCAGACCACATGGTACATGTACATTCCAGATCGCTGCTTTCTACCTTTCATGGAAAGCCTGATGCTCAAGGGACAGTCGACCCAAAACTGCTATTTTAGCTGAGACCTATAAGTTGCTAGGCAACTCAGCATACATCTCTTTTCTCATGGCCAAAGAACGCCAAAGGTTGGTTAGATACATCACCGGGAATGTCTCAGTCAGACCAAAGGTCAACAAATCCGTTTTCAGGAGCATGACTCTGCTAGACCACTCCGATTTACCTGCAACTTCCTGATTATGTACGCCCCCCCCCCTTCGGCCTATAAATTACTTGAATCTGATCCTGATTCTTTGAATGCCAGTTTCATGGCGCATACTTTAGAGGACGCTGTATGTCCCAAGCTGAAACAACAGTTTTCAAAATATTATATGAAACAACTGCAAAGATGACGCCACGGTGCCTTAGTTTCCAGGAAATGCTGTCCTAAACACACAGCGTATGACTTCAGGACGCCTGGACTTTTCAAACTGGAGGCCAGCGGGGACAACACGATCTGCTTTTCCTCAAAAGGTACTTACTTTGGCGCGGAGACAAGGTCAAGATGTCCTGCAAAGTCATCGACAAGTTCAGGCTCACTAATCCCGTGCCGTCTTCAAACGCACCCTCTTCGACAAATAGACTACTAGAATGTTGCTAATCGCAGGTTCACAGCTCAAAATGTCCTGCGAGCGAAGAAATTTGCAATCTGTTTTATAAATGTTCGCATGAAAAAAGTGCTCGTACGAAAGCACGCACGATCTGAAGCGCCATTAGCCAAGCGTTGTGCAATAGCATGTAAAGGCCCCGTCACATAGTTTTCACCCCCGTTGCAAGTGGCTGCTACTTGCTGAAATCAACAATATAGTGCGAGTTGCTGCGAGTTGAAGGGTTCGCAATGGAAATAAATTATAACGATGGACTTGCGAGTTATATACTGGTAATCAACGACCTTCTGGCAATCACGTACCAATGTTGTTGCGACTTTGAGCGATCTTAGTGCAAACACCTGTGAGTTGTTGCGGGTCTGTGGAGACTGTCTGCGAGAACGTAACAATTGAGAAACTATCTCGGTGCGAGTGTACTGCAACCACATTGCCACCCCTGCGACGGGGAGACGACCTTGGTGCGTGTTATTTGAGATAAAACTTTCCAAGTGTGTTTTAAGGCCCTCCAGAAATTGTACTAAAGTTATACCGTTTCAATTGAAAATGTTGGGCAATTAGAAATCATAACTGACAAATTTAAAGTTGGTACATAATAACGTTAAACTTGCTAATTGCAACTTTGAAATATGCAAACTGTCATATTCAAAATTGGTATTCAAGTTTTATCATGCGGGGTGCGGGAGGCCGGGGTTCGATCCCAGACCGCGTCACACCAAACACGTAACAAGTGGGAGGTTTGCGCTTCTCAGCTTGGCTCTTGGCATTAAGGAGTTAGGCAACCGACTGGGTGGCTTGGAGTCAGTATAAATGGTCTGAGTTATTCATTTCTGCTCACCTGTGGCGGAATTGAATCGGTGCCTTGGCACCTAAAAACTGTCATAGATTG
>JAAUYG010044669.1_pt1 | contig 12934 bp, 12 predicted proteins | sample 7278091 | NCBI WGS metagenome assembly JAAUYG01 (sample SAMN14350201, study PRJNA611818) | marine sediment metagenome | isolation source: surface marine sediment (0.6m) | place: French Polynesia: Moorea | collected 2018-08
ACTGATGTGGCGACCACGCACAAGGAGCCGGTGCACGCATGCGTGTACAACCCCAGCTTCAAGCAGGTCATCACGTGCTCAGATGGGTCTGTAAGTGACAAGAAAACCAGCACCAATGCTGTGTGTGTGGAAAAACAAAATTACACACAGCAGGTCAGGATGGTTGATGGGGGTGCCCAGGGTGCCAGGTTCTGAGTGTGGTGTGCCGCCCCAACTTCTGAGTATCTCACCCTTCATGTGTGGGGAAAAAACACAACGAGCACAGGCTCGGGTGGGGTGGGGTGCCCAGTGTGCCAGGTACTGGAGTGTTGTGTCATCAGATGTTCAGATGGGTCTGTGAGCGTTCTGTCTGTACTGGTGCACCTTGGGTGGGTATGCAGCAGTGTTGGGTGCTCAGTGTGCCACGTTCTGCGTTCATGGAGTGTGCATAATTCCAGCTTCAAACAGGTCATAGCGTGTTCTGATGGATCTGTAAGTGACTCTTTCTGTGCAGAATAAAAGAAATGGTCCAGGGCTGGGGTGGGTTGGGGGTGTTATGGCACCAGAAAACTTGCGAGTGTCGGGCGACACCTTGATCCACTGACATCAAGGGGGGAGAGCGTAGCATTAGTTCAAGGGGGCTCATGAAGGCTCAGGAACGCAGCTTGAGGTTGTTCTGAAGATTTACATTTCAAATTTGTGATCACAATATTGCATTTCAGGCGATCAAGGTGTGGGACTTTGAGTCGGGAGGCGCCATCTTTGAGTACGGCGACGCGCACGGGGAACACGCAATCACGTGTCTCACCTTCGACAACACCAACCGCAGGTCAGTTGGTCAAAATGTAGGTCAGGAGGTCAGAATACAAGGTCAATTAAGTCGGGATATGGATCAGGTCAGATTGCAAGATCAGTTGGGTCAGGTCAGAACACAAGGTCAAGCCTAGATGCGGGCCAGTGGGTCAGAATACAAGGCCAGGCTTTGATGCATGTCAGGGGGTCAGAACAGAAGCTCGTGCCTCGGTGCAGGTCAGGGGGGTCAAAAATTGGGTCAGAACACAAGGCTAGGCCTTGATGCAGATCAGGTCAGGGTCAGAAGGTCCGCAGGTGAAAAAAAGAACAGAACAGACAAGCGGGTCCGAATGTAAGTCAGTGGCGTGTCACCCTGCAAAGAAGGTCAAACAGTCATAGATTCTTGAATCTGCTAGCAGGTCCTTAAGCAGGTCAGCTCTGGGTCATTTCCAAATCAGCTCACCCCTTTCAGCAAGGTGATTGGACCAAAACAAGACCCAGCAGGTGGGTACTGGGTCATAGAAAGAATAAAGTCAATGTTAATCCACATTCTAAGTCAGCTGGCGAGAAAATTTAGGTCAGAGGTCAAGATCTGAAGGTCAGCACCCTGGTCATGTTCTGCCATCACGTTTCAGGCTGATATCTGGAGGTCGGGACGGTTGTGTCAGGATCTGGAACTACAACAACGGACACTGCCTCAAAGTCATGAAGAAAGGTGAGGCTAAACGCGTGAAGTCACAATACGCGCAGAAAATGGCGTGTCATGAAAAATTGGTTCAAAATGACCCTTGTATTTGAGACACTCACCCCAAATGAAGTGATTCTTCACAGGACTCGAAGTGTTTGCTGGTAATCAAGGTGACGCTTTCTTTGGGTGTTGTGTGGTGTAACTGCACCAGTTTAAGTACCCATTCCCCGAGACAAAGGTTTCGTGTATTTGAACCTGTTCAGTTGTGTACGAAGCTGGCTGCTTCATTCCAAACCGAGAGGGCCTTGAAGGCGGTGGGAGGCGAAAGTCATGTGTTGATTGCCTCTTTTACCTCGCAGAGAGAGACAACGAGGAGGTTTGCGCATTAACTCATCTGGAGATGAACAAGAACCGCTACGTGATCGCCGTAGGCTGGGACAAGACCATCAACATCTACAGTGACTCTTCTGAGGAGGGGGTGCGCCAAGTGCAGCACCCACAACCCAGATGGCCTGATGATAGGGTAAGTGACCAGGGAGCACAGGGTGGATAGAGGGGAGGGTACAGGAAAGCAACACAGTGGGGCTGGGCGACAACACAAACAGAAACTAGCCTGAGGATACACAAAGTACAGCACCCGTGCACAACCCAGATGGTCTGATGACAGGGTGAGTGTGCTGGGAGCACAGGGTTGGGAAATGGCAGCCCATGCGCACAAGAAGGACACAGTGGGGCTGGGCTATCGACACAGTTCACCTGCAGCATCTATCCACAGCCGAGATGCCCTTATGATAGGGTGAGTGACCAAGCACATGTGCAGGGTTGAGACAATGGGCAAGGCCTAGGAAAGCAACACAGCAGGGTCTTGGAGGCCTGGGCTTGCAACAGGTACAAGGACATTGTGTTTAGCTGAGAATGCTCAGGCCCAAACAGTGCAATTGTGCAAAAGCTGCAGCCTTTTCTGCAGGGCAACGGACACAAAGAGGACATCTTGCATTTGGCTAAATTTCCAGAATCCAAAGCCAAAACTTACACAGTGCTGTTGTGCTAAAACTGACGCCTTAAATTCTGCAGGGCAACGGGCACAAAAAGGACATCTTGCATTTGCCTGAAATTCCCAGATCTCAAAGCCAAAACTTACACAGTGCTGTTGTGCTAAAACTGACGCCTTTTTGCAGGGAAACGGACACAAAGAAGACATCCTGTGTTTGGCGGAAAATGCGCCCAACATGTTGGCCACGGCATCGTACGACGGGGAGGTCATTGTGTGGAATCTCATCTCTGGGCACATCTTCTGTCGGCTTAGAGCTCCAGTACCAGAGGGGACAGAGGAGGAACATGCCTCCATGTGTGAGTTATGCCTCTCTCTCTCTCTCTGTATCTTTCTGTCTGTTCTCTCTCTGTACATCTCTCTCTGTCTCTCTGTTGCTCTCTCCTCCCTGTCTCCCCTCTCTGTCTCTCTATTTTGTCAGTCCATCTCAGGCCACATCTTCTGTCAGCTTCGAGCTCCAGTACCAGAGGGGACAGAGGAGGAACATGCCTCCATGTGTGAGTTCTACCTCTCTCCTTTGTTTCTCCTCTCTCTCTCTCTCTCTATCTTTATGTCTGTTCTCTCTCTCTACCTCTCTCTTGCTCTCTCCTGCCTGTCTCTGTCTGCCTGCCTCTCTCCATGTGTGAGTACTGTCTCTCTCCTCCCAGCTTCTCCTTTGCCTCTCTGTCTGTCTGTCTCTCGTATCAGTCCATCTAAGGACACATCTTCTGTCGGCTTCGAGCTCCAGTACCAGAGGGGACAGAGGAGGAACATGCCTCCAAATGTGAGTTTTACCTCTCTCTCTCTCTCTCTCTCTCTCTCAATCTTCTATCTTTCTGTCTGTTCTCTCTCTGTACATCTCTCTCTGTCTCTCTCTTGCTCTCTCCTTCCTGTCTCTCCTCTCTCTCTGTTGCTCTCTCTGTGTAAATCTGTCTCTCTTATCACTCCATCTCAGTGCACATCTTCTGTCAGCTTAGAGCTCCAGTACCAGAGGGGACAGAGGAAGAACATGCCTCCATGTGTGAGTTATGCCTCTTTCTTTCTCTCTCCTCCCTGCATGTTTCTCCTCTGTCTCTCTCTGTCCATCTCTCTGCCTGTCTCTTGCTCTCTCCTGCCTGTCTCTATCCCTCTGTCTATCTCTCTCTTGTCAGTCCATCTCTGGGCACATCTTCTGTCGGCTGCGAGCCCCGGTACCAGAAGGGACAGAGCAAGAACATGCCTCCATGTGTGAGCATTGCCTCTCTCTCGTCTGTCACACGCACACACACACACACACACACACACACTCTCTCTCTATCTCCCACCTCTGTGGTCATCTCGCCTCAGGTCACATCTGCAGTCTCCAGCACCTGTAAATGCTGCCTCTCTTCCTTTCTCTCTCTCTCATACACACACACATACACACACAATCTACTCTTCTCTGCCACTACTCCGCTGTCTGGTCCTCTCCAAAATTGCTGGACACACAACAACATCGCAAATCTGAATCACATCTCCAGTGCCTTCTGTGGTTGCAGTGAACGGGGATCTGGCTGTGAACCGGATGGTGTTCCTGAAGACCAGGGGCTACTCCAAGGACTCTGCCTCTCTGGTGACAGGAGGGCCGTGCGGGCACATACACATGTGGAATGTGCATCATGGAGGCAGTCTGCTGGCTCAGTTCCCTGGGGTAAGAGAGAAAGGTTGAAAGAAACAAAGAGGAAGAGAGAATGTGTGTGTGCTCCAGAAAGACTGGGGACAGCATGTTTGTGGGATGTGTGCCATGAAGGCAGTCTTGTCGGCTCAATTTCTTGCGGACAAAAGAGAGAGAAAGGGAGAGAGAAAAAAGAGAAACAGAGTGAGTGACACGGAGAGTGAGTTTTCTTGAAGACTCCAAGATTCTGTACTTGTAGTGGACTGTGCATCACAGAGGCAGTCTACTAATTCAGTTCCCTGGGGTATGAGTGTGTGTGTGTGTGTGTTTCATGAAAACCCACGGGCCTTGCAATACATGTGAAAGTGTAGAATTTGGTGGAACATGCGCCATGAGAAGTCTGCTGGCTCAGTTTTCTCCACGAGAGAGAGAGAGAGAGAGAAAGAGAGGAGGGAGAAAGAGTGTTTGGAATTGAAACATGCATTTTTGAATGTCCGAGAACAGACAAGTGATGCAACTCAGTTCTCAAAGAGAATGGACCAATGTGGCTCTGAGGACTGAATTACGTTGTTTTCTGTCCCAGACTCGGGCAGCGGGAGGAATCGTCTCAGCGATGGACGTGACCGAGAAGAACACAACCCTGATCACAGCGGACAGCATGGGCTTCCTGTTCGTGTGGGACATAGCTCAGTACTGCACTCACGGCCGAGAAGACAATCTTCCAGAATGTGAGTCCTTTCACGTGCAGTGATTAGATATAATGATCTACATGTATGGATACAGTATGTGCCCATTGTGCTTGTGTGGAACAGCCATTATGTTTCCTGTTTGTGTGGAGTCCTTTCACGTGGGCACAGTGTGTGCACAACCATGCTGCTTGTGTGTAACAGCCCATGGAAGAATTCTGTCTGTGTGAAATATCACTCGGGGCAGACAGAATACACTTCTATAATGTTAGTTGTTGCTTGTGTCAGAATAAAAGAACAGGGTTCCCCCCACCAGGTCTGGAAAACCTGGAAATTTGAGAAGACCTTTTCCAGTCAGGGAAAATGAGCATTTTGGCCAAATTTTGGAAAAGTCAGGGAAAAAACAAAAAATTGTCTTTAAAAGTCAGGGAGAATATTAGATTATTTGTCTAGAAAAGTCAGGGAAAATGATATTGGAAACCTATTTTCATGGATGTTGGAAAGTTGTTTTCATGGTTCTGGCAGGTTTTGAACATCCCATAAATGGGGAAACATTTTCACTTTTTGGAAAATCCTTGGGAAAACTCGAATTAGGTCATGGTCATTGAATATTGGTACAATTTGGGTTGAATAAACTCCATTCTCCAGAAATATGGTGCAATCACCAAACAATGAGGAAAAGGAAAAAAACGGTGAAATGGTCTGCAAATAGACAAAGAAGAGTGGAGAAGTCAGGGAAAAGTCAAGAGAAAAAAATTTCAAAAGAAAAGTGGGAACCCTGAAGAACTGTTGGGGGCCCTCAACACCTACTAAGAACCCCAAAGAGAAAGTCCCAGCAATCTCGACAGTAAAAAGACCTCACCATCAGCCTTTGGGGACCCAGAAGCTTAGGTTCCCCTTCTCTGGCACTTAGTTTGCCATGGGTGACATAGTGTTTGGGAAACGCAGAAGGATGGTCAAGATGACCAGGGCCAGATCCAGAAATTTGGTCAGGATGGCCCAGACCCTGAAATGACAGTTTGATTCTGGGTCCCTAACTGCAAAAGAAATCAGTTTTGTGATTCCTTTTAATTAAGTTGCTTGTTGTAATCCAGTCTGATGTATATTTGTTTGCAGTGGTGAAGGCGTGGAGAGGCCACGTGGAGAGTGTCACGTGCATTACACTGGTGGAGTCCAACAACATGCTGCTCACTTCCGCTCTGGATTGCACTGTCAGACTGTGGAGCATGGAGGGAGAATATGTTGGTGAGTGAATTTTCAGGCTATGGACTCTGTAGAGGGAGAGTAGGCTGGTGAGTGGATACTTTAAGGTGGAGGAGGAATAAGTGAGCGAAGGTTTGGTGGGGTCAGACATCTGGGACTCTTGGGACTGACAGAAGGGCACTGATTCTGAACAAAATGTGGCCATGGCCGTGACTCTCCAGATCAGTATAGGCCTCACCTGTAAAACATTCAACACCGCAAGACCAGCCAGCCCTCCAAGGTATCCCCACCAACAGAACAGCATCCACCCAACTCTCTGGTTTCAACAGCAGAACCTCAGAAAAACTGATTGCAGTGCGACTCTGAAACTTCCAAATTGGTGCTGTGCTATCTGTGACCTGCATGTTGCTTTTGTAGAAAGCACCATTGACAAGTACATGTATGACTCCACACAAAACCATTCCTAAGAGTACCCTAAGGGCCCGTTCACACAGGATGCTTAAGCATGTTTGCATGCAAACCCTTTGATGTTGCTTGCAAGCTGTGTGAACACTCCCACTGACCACAATATGTTCCATAATTTGCATGCGCGTGTTGTTGCGAGGTGCTCCATGTCCTGTGTCAACTGGGCCTAAGACTGAGTTCAGATTGGTACTGCGTACCCATTACCCTACACAATCTCTAGAAGCTTCACAGGCCCAAACCTCTGTTCTTGCCTCTTTATCGAGATCACTTCAATGTGGCTTTCTATTCCCTTCGCGAACTCGGACACCATGGTGAACTGTTGTTTCAGGAACGTTCGGGCAGGCGGACCCGTGGGACGTGCACGTATCGGGGACGTGGCAGCACCCTCACGTACCGTACGACGTACTGGTGGACCCGGTGTCACTACCAGATCACCCTGTGCTGGGGCAGAAACTCAACACACACCAGGCGCTGCAGGATGAGAGCAACAACAAGAAGGTGCGTGGGTTTCAAACCCCCCCCCCCAAAAAAAAGGAAAATAAAACAACAACAAAAAAAAAAAAAATCGCCAAGCATAAGCCGGTTTGGTGTCCCGAGTTTCCTGTTCCAAAAGCAAAGGAAACTCGAACAGGTCCTCTAAAGTCGGCTTGGTGTGTTTTTAGCATTGAGGGGGGGGTGGAGACGGGTTAGCTCTCTCGCGTGCTAGAAATGATGGGTTCCCCTCAGGAAGGGCAGAGAATAGGGGAGATGAGAGGTGAGGTTACTGGTGATGAGTATGACGCCATACATAACCACACCTAAGACCCAATCCACACAGGACGCGGGGCGCAACGCGGGTGCGAAGTTGAATGTTTTTACTTTGATGTTGATGCATGCAGTGTGGACATCCCCATTCACATCAACAGGTCCCATTTGCTCGCGTCGCATTGCCCGTTGCGTCCCGCGTCCTGTGTGGATTGGGCCTAAAGAGTAGCCAAGGACCATAAACACCCAAGTACAGATACATGTTGGTTGCAAACACCCATTTCCCTATTGCACAAGACTGAGAAGCTTCCAACAGCTTCACACTGCAAAAAGTTCCTCTGCTCATGCCTCTTGTGAGATGAAAAGTACCACTTTGTGTGTTCCTGACACCCGTGTGTTCTCCGAATTGCAGGATGGCAGGAGTGCGTCCCCTGGTCTCGGATTAGGGAAGCAAGTCTTCTACGTAGACGACGAAACAATCGCTGAGCAGCTCAAGACGAAACCATACGCCAACGCCAACGGCAAGAGGTAAGTCCCCTTCGTCGAATGTGTCAAGGTACAAATGTCCTTTCGCTTGAACAAGACCTTGGTGTTTCCATTCCTCAGGCCCCGTTTATTATGGAACACACTGCAGTCAATGGGAGTGTTCACACAGACTGCAAGCAACATCAAAGGATTTGCATGCAAATTTGTTCGCAAATAAGCTTCCTCGTCCTGTGTGAACCAAACCTGACGCGTCCAGTGTGAACGGGGCTTCAGTGTCCCACTTCCTTTTGTTGCGCTAAACCACCCCTCCAGTCATTTAAGTGTCTCACTTCTTTTCCAAAAAGGAGATGGCCTGTAAATCTCTTGTCAATTCTGATCCACTGGAGCAGTCCTTATAAAGGATGTGCCTGGGAAAGTCCTGTGGAAACCACATGCAGATCACTCACAGATTACTCTCGTGTTGTTCTGTATGCTCCACTTGGACTCAGCTGAAATCCAGGTATATCCTGCTTCATTTCTTTGTGCAGATTGCGACACGAGTTGGAGAAACCGAAGCCTTTGGACCGAGGAGGCCCGAGTGAGTACCAAATGCTGAAAACCTGGGAGTTAGAGAAAACCAAACCCATCCAGCAACCCAAGACCATAGCCAGGAACAAGGGGGACATGTTCAACTTCACTGACATGTGAAAACATACTGGAGCACTCAAAAAACTCAACTTTTTTGTCAGAGCCAACTGGAACACTCAAAAACTCAACTTTTTTGTCAGAGCCAAATGCTGAAAACCCTGGAGTTAAAAAGAGAAAAGCAAACTCATCTGGCAACCCTAGACCATAGCCATCAACAAATGGGACATGTTCAACTTCACAGACATGTGAAAAACAACTTGTGGCCTGGCCTGGAACAAGTTTTCTTGTGCTGATCTGTGAAACCCGGATGCTGAGAGAAGTCGGTCCATCCAGGAACTAACACCATCTGTGGTCCTTTTCCCCACACTGACGCAAACCCATCAGGAAATCAAGTCAAGACACACAATGCTGTAGATGTGCCTGCAGTTTGCCACAAACGATCTGTGATACAAAACGAATAAAAGATTGAAAACAATCCCTGTTCTGCTTTTCTTGTTCGAACTCCACCATGCGGAGGAAACGGAATGCAAACAAAATCCGTGGCTTCACCTAGGATCAAGGCTTTGCATCACTTGTGTGGTTTTGCGGAGGTGGAATCAAAAAACAAAGACCAAATGCCTTCGTACAAAAGTTTATTATCTTTACAGCTGTTTGATTTTCACAAAAAGTCACCAAAGAAGAAACATATTTCTCCATCAACCGCCGATGTTGGGTAGTTGGAAACAAACGCAACATCCTTGCGAAAAGATGTTTATTTTCACTCGTTTTGCACAAGGCCCGCGTCATTCGCTTACAATTTTGCCCCTTGTACACTGGCGTCTCGATGACGTCACAGCGACGTTGCGTGGTGACGTCATTTTCTGCGTCACTATCAAGACGTCGGGCAAACATGCTTGCATCCAACAACACCGGCGAGTTGAAATATGTAAGGAATTAAACTTTGAAAAGTAATTTTACAAACTGACTAGAAATGGCTAGTAACTTTAAATGGCGAGGTTTTATGGCAATTTGGAACACAACGTCCAAAAAAAAAAAAAAAAAAAAGAATCTTTGCTTTCCAAATCAAGAATCCAGAATTGCATTAAATTCAACAAAGCAGAAGACATTTTAGCACAAGGCAGTAATACTTTACACAAAGTTGAAAATGGCGCGAAGACATGACGTCATAATTTACATCACGTGACATGCGTCCCGGACGCTGCAGTTTTCATGACGTCACAATAAATAGAAAATGGAAATTTGTTGAAGTGAGACACAGCAAAAGATGTTCATGATAGCTACAGTCTGGTTTCCATGGAAGTAAAATGTTGGCAAAAAATAGCACAATGAGAAAGAAGTGCAGGAAACAAGTGCTCTCAACTGTTGAAATTTTCTTTGCTTCACAAAAATCATTTATAGATTTTTTGACTGGCAGCGTTCTTTGATTTAGCAAGTTGAGTTTTATCCGTCAAATGTTTCGAGTTTGGCTTCAGGTTTACGTTCACATGTTTGTGCAACAATCACCCAGCAACACACTTTCAGAGAAAGAACAGCTTTTGAAATCTAGATGGTGGAAATTCATTGGGGCAAAACTGTTGTTGACCAAAAGAATCAGATTATTGTGTGACTCCAAAAAGTGGCCACTGAAGGAACAGGAGTGTTAATACAGAAGTTTTCCTGGTGGAATAGATTGTTCTATTTTGACATTGCAATTGTTGACTGATGCGTTGGCACAACTATTTTATCAGAAGAAGCCTCTTCTTGCATTTCTGCAGGCGACCAGCAATTACAGCCAATGAGAGACGTGCAAAATTGGCGCGAAATGTGACGTCACTTCCAGACTTGCGTCTGGAATGACGTCATTTCGTCACAATTTCTGCAAAGGCGGCAACTGATGCTCAGAACTGCAGGAATTTCGGTGTTTCATTCTTCACTGTCATCAGCCAAGTCAGGCAAACAAACGCAAAACGCGGAGGCTTCCCCCAAACCATGGTTAAGGTGTTGAAGCTCACACTTTGAAGGTTTTTGGAAGATGCTTTCTGCGTAAGCGTCTTGTTGCCTGCAGCCCTTTTTCACACCAGCGAATTCGCAGAGGCAAGAATTTTTGTTTCCGCCCTGGTGTGAACAAGCCCATTTTTGTCCGTTCACAAGAAGAAGCCCCTCTAGACTTGCAAACTACACACAGTTGATATGTATTAACAAGTGCTGTCACAACATGGACGAAAATATCTTTCTTATTTTCGTTCTTCATTTTTCAATATTTTATCACTGACTTCACGGACCTCAGTAAATCTCAAGTTTTTCTCAATGTTTCGTTTTCTTTCTCCACACAAATTCTGTGTTTCACACATCTTCGAAAACCGCAGTACAAAAAGGCACCAAGAATAGAATACAATGATGGCATTTGTACATTTTTTTTTACACAAAAAACATTTTTCACCTTACAAAATAAGCAACTTGGCTTTCACATACCAAAACGTTACGTTTCTGAGATAGCAGCAAAACAGCAGCACAAAACAGCGTTTCTTGTCCAAACAGGCACTTTTAGCAACTGACTGTGTTGCCGTGAAAATAAACGTGAACTGGGTGGTTTTCGTTTTGATGATTTTGTCGCTTCTTTTTTCAATTTTGAATTTAGATTTGTTTTTGATGTTCAAAGCTTAGAATTGTCACGCCAAGAATTCAGGCATAAATGACATCAAAGATGTCCAAACAACTTGCAATGTTCCAAATTTCACGTTTATGTTCGCACTCAGCAGCAGCTAAAACTGTCTATTTCTCTCTGCAGCACAAGGCATATCCACTCAGCCTGTAGTGTTACAACCGTCAACAAAATACATTGGCGTATACATCACAGTTGTTTCTTTTGGCTTATCCAAAAACACACGTCTTTTGAGCAGCAAAGTGTACACCACATTTTACAAAAACGTTTACGATTTTTTTTTTTTCACAACTGAACGCGAGAAAAAAGTTTTTGGGTGTTTCTCCTTCAAAACTGCAACGTGAAAAAATAACCCTCTGATTCTAGAATCATTTTTTTTTCAAATCATTTTCTTCCAAGATTGTCCTGGAGAAAAACATCAAAGGTTATCGATTGTTTTTTCTTTGTTGAGGGTCACTCTTCACAGGCAGTTTTGAAGCAGCAACAACAGGCGTCACTGACTGAAAAGGTAACGTTTGAAGGCCAGGAACCACAAAATAAAACCATGGTTTTAACATTGGCAACTCATCAAAACCACAAGAACAGAAATTTAGAACCGAGGAACCAATTTTTCTATCTGCAATTTCAACTCTGAAGAATTTTGTGGAAACGCTCAATGCATCTCTTGTTCCTTCCATGAGGACGTCTGGATGAACAATTTATCTGGTGTGCACCAGAAGTCACGAAAAACAGCACAAAATAAACAAGTAAACAAAGTCACAAAACAAACAAGTAAATACATGGAACCTCAGTGCCGACCTATGGGAAGTAAACTGACGTTCACACATGCGCATTGCAAACGTACGTGGCAGCCCAGCCCACGGACCTGTATGTACAATATGTATACCTTTCTACACGGCTATGTACACTTCACGTCACGTGATCCAGTCATGTGACCAGAACACGTGACAACACTACGAGAGGAGCCTTCTCCAACTTCAAATCCAAACGTTTAATTTTCAACAGGGACTCTTTTCAAATTTTCAGAAAGGAGACAAAAAGCCCTTTCTTTTGTCCAAAATGGCACAGAATACTTTGATATTTCTGAGAAATCTTCTTTTCTAGGGGGGATGAAAAATACTCAATGGCACGAGATAGCTTGTTAAAACCGCGTGCGTTTAACAAAGCCGGCAGCTATTGGAGGAAACTCCCCGAGGCAGTGATCCAATGAGAAGTCGCGTTGCTGAAAACCAACCAACCAATCAGCAGACGTTCTCGTCATGCGCAGGCGCGGAGGGCGCAGTCACGGCTGGTTTCTCAGTCAAGGGCTGCATCACCTCGGGATAGGACGGAGGTGCCCCTGATTTCGTCGTCGTCGGGTTGTAGACTGGTTTGTTGTCCGTGAGCGGCCGCATCACGTCCAGATGGCGCATCGTGCGCAGGTCACGACCGCGCAGCGACGCGATCCAGCGTTCCCGGTCGCCGTCCAGGGCCGGGCCCCACTCCCGCGTCGGCACCGAGGACTGCTTGAACCTCTGCAAAGACATGGGCGCTAATCAGTATGTATCACGTGTTCAGTACATGAGAATCTGTTGTAAGAAAGTGTGTGGCCTGGCTGGCAGCAAAGATCTGACGGAATTTCAGAGCACAGCGATTTTGCGGAGGAAGGGGGCGCACAGACAAGCTATGACCAGCTTGAAGGGCTCATACAGGTTGAGCTGACCATTGGAGACAAGGTTCCACCAAGTTTAATTCGTCACACAAAAGCGCGACCAAGTTCTCTTTTGCCTCCCCCCCCGCCTCTGGAACATGCATCCCCCAACACTTGATCCCTCATCTCTGCTTCACATATGGGATGGACATTTCTTGGCAGACAGCATTACAGAAGCAGCATGGAGCACAAGGAGGTACACAGACGTCCTGTCCACATTCACCGCCCAACACCCACCCCCTCCCCAAGATAAACTTCACTGACCTGGAG
>JAAUYG010137835.1_pt1 | contig 12932 bp, 14 predicted proteins | sample 7278091 | NCBI WGS metagenome assembly JAAUYG01 (sample SAMN14350201, study PRJNA611818) | marine sediment metagenome | isolation source: surface marine sediment (0.6m) | place: French Polynesia: Moorea | collected 2018-08
AATGAGATCTGTGGATCCCAGCCTGTGGATCGTGGATTCTTCGCCAGTCGATGTGGATCTTGTCCCTCCTGCGGATCTTAGATTAGTTGATTGGCTCCATCTCGATCTTGATCTATATCTCGATCTGGGCTGAGAGTCAATCTCTACAAAAGCATTTTCGTTTTCTTTGTGATTGCAAGAAGGTGAACATGATCGACTCACTCGCTTGAAACGCACAGATGAGCAGCAAGAACAGCGACGTGGAATTCCTCATGCTCTCTGCGAACTGAGACAAGTTCAACTTGTCTGTCAGTTCAGTGATACTCCAGCACTAGAATTCACTTCAGTCCAGGCAGTTATCCACGTATTTTGCAGAAAATTACCTCAAAATTCTGTATTCTTTTTACCAACAAAACGGAGCAGGTGTTTTGGAACATTGATGACGTCACAAAATGACGTCACGACGTCAACTTTGAAGTTCGCGACGCAGAGACAATCGTTTTGTTGTTGGTTCAGCGCGTGTTGGGGCGAGTGCTTTTGGGTCCATACAGAAAAGAAAAGGAAAAGAAAGAAGAAGAAGAAAAAAACAACAACAAAACAAAACAAAACAAAACAAAACAAAACAAAAAAAAAAAAAAAAAACGAAACAAAACAAAAAACAAGCAGAACAAAGACAAAAACAAACTTGCATTTTCAGCCAAAATCAATGTTTCAGCACGCTGGGGTTTGTTTATTTGTTTTTGTTTTTGTTTTTTTTTGTTTTTTTTCGTTTTCTTTTCGAAATCACAACAGATGTGAGGATGACCAAAATCACACAAAAAATGAAGGTTTTGCTGGGTGTAGATCTGTATCTAGATTCTTTTTTTCTGTTTGGCCTCCTCCCTTTAGAGTCAAACCTGAAAAGGATATTCATTCCGCTGCGTGAGAGTTGAAAACTTTATTTGTGGTCAAAGAAGGTAGTGTCTCATTGTAGAAACTTTTACACCAAGAGAAAAAAAATGAAATTGCAAAGTTTCACCGTTCAATTTTCTGCTTTGTTTCTTTTTGGCAAACACTTTCCACCATTCATATGGATCCATGCAGGGACTTCATAGTTCAGGTCAAGCCAAGACTTGTTTCTTGGCTGGAAGTTTCAAAATAAATACTTCTTGAAATCCCAAAGAACAATATCACAGCAAACCTTATTTGAACGTACACCAGGGCACGCAAGACACCATGGCATCAACAACAACACTTGCAGGTGCAACAGAAACGCAGGCAACCCGAACACCTCGCACCACAGGACACCCCGATTTCAGTCGGGGGTCTCTGGGAACGAGCAAAGTTTATGAAGACTTGTTCCAGCGTCGTCTGGCTCACAGAATAGTCCTCTATGTGATAGGGCCCTTTGGCTCTTTCCAGAGTTCCAAACAGTTTGGCCCACGTTAGATTCTTGTCCTTGATTTGATAGTGGATGTATCCTTGGTGAAGATCTCGCAGTGAAGCGCCTTCAAATGTTTTTTCAACCCACGCCATCAGAGCATCTGTGCGATCCTCAACTTCTGCCTCAGTGACTCCTTGAATCTGTTCACGAGAGAAAACAGGCAATTCAGTTTCGTATGAACACACCCAAACCATGAACCGCTTGTCGACAAAAAACGAGACCTTTTTTCAAACTGGTTACAACAAGAAGTATATAATGCATGAAATGTTTACCTTTGCAAGTAAAGTGTAGCCTTCACCAAACTTGTTCTTTAGGTGCTGTGGACTGCCCAGGCACTTGAACTGACCATTCACCATGATGCCGATCCTGGTGCACAGAGCCTCGCATTCTTCCATGCTGCAGACAAAGATGAAACAGTTCATTTGTTGCAGTGACAAACCCAGAGGGATCGCTGATCAAATCCAAAAAATTCAAGACAAAAATCTGTTTCCCCCAGCAAAAACACCAATCGGTGCATTCAAGAAAGACAATATGCTTGAATCCCATCTGCTTTTGTCCCACAACAGAGCAATTGACGACCAGAATTGCAATTTTCATGATTTTGTTTGAGTGTGAATCCCACTATCATCTTCTGGCTGTCTTTCACAAACTGGAAAGTTACCTGTGGGATGTCAGAATTAAGGTCCGGCCACTCGCCCTGACTTTCTCCAGTGTGTCCCAGAGCAGCCTACGAGCCACGGGATCCATTCCAGTGGTTGGCTCATCCAGAAAGATGATGGGCGGATCTCCCACCAAGGCGATGGCTGTGCTCAACTTCCGCTTGTTGCCACCACTAGGAACAAAAAAGAAAACATCTTTCAATGCTTGGGGTGTTGTGCTTCTTGACCGTGGGTAAGCAGAATCATGTGCTTAGTCGTTGGGAATCTGAATTAGAGGTCAATGTGATGATCTGACAAAGTTTCCGTGGCTTTTTGACGTCAACTGCCGAAACCAGATTTTCCTTCTGCCAATCAGGACAGTTTGTTGTCATTTTCCGCTCAGACGTCCGTCCAGAAAGTTCTGAAAATCTTCTTGTTCTCTAATTCAAAGGCTGTCCCTCGTCCTGGTGGAATTTCGACGAAGATTCTTGTCTCTGAGCATATCGCACTTCACTCTTTTGGCGTTGGATTTGACAACAGCAGTGCCTTGCTTTGGAAGTTCGGGTCTCCAGTGCTGTTGGGGTCCACTGCTGAGGTATACGGTTGTTCAGAACCATTTGTATTCACAACACCCTCTTTCGTTCTCCTTCGGTGAAAATACCTGAGATCTCCGCACTGCTTGTCTATGTGGTCCTGCAGCAGCAGGTTGGTAACGAGCATGACGACGACCCTAGGGATCTGGGCCTCGTCCACCCCGCGGAGGCGTGCAAACATCGCCAGCGTCTCGCGCACGGTCATCTGCTCTATGAGCGCGTCAAACTGCGGGCAGTACCCCAGCCTCTGCTGCACCTGGGAAAGAAAGACAAGGAAAGGAATTTCATCTGAGAGAATTAGAAACTGAGAACTCTTCGTTCTGGAATTCGAAAACAAGAAGCAATGTTACACGCAGCCGGAGACACGAATCCAGGATTGACAGCGAACCTAAGGCCCAGTTCACACAGGACGCGGAAGCACATTTGCCTGCAATGCTGTCTGAACACTCTAATAGGCAACAATGTGTTCCATTTTTTGCATGCAACATTTGCGAGGACCTCCGCGTCCTGTGTGAACGGGGCCTCTAAGCCCAACGTTTTGTTGTGTGAACTGCAAAACCATTTTTCAGTTTAAAATGACCTTTTTGGGTCAAACTGGACCACTATCATCCTTTCCCACGACAAATTCAGCCGCCCAGAATTCAGGGTTTCCACTTGCCAAGCCAGTCAAAATTCCCTGATTTTTCCCTGAATTCCCTGATCAGTGGGAACCCTGGGATTGTGCCACTTGGGTCCTGCACACCAGAATGTTACAAGATCATAAGTTTGCTGGAACAGCTGCTTTGCAGGTGCTCTGAACAGAACGGGCATCACACAATTTGAATGCACGATCCTTTGCTTGGAAAGAAGTGAACAATACCATGGTTCTTGGTATTTTTGACTGATTCTGCGGACAGCAAAGCCCTCGAAACTGATCTGCGTCATGAGTCTTACCTCCTTGATGCTGTTCTTCACACTGTAACCATCCAGGAAGGCATCTCCGGAGGAAACCGTCTCGTCTCCAGTCATCATCTTAAACGTCGTCGTCTTGCCTGCTCCGTTCACTCCCAGCAGCCCAAAGCACTCCCCCTGGGGTATCCCCACCGTCAGCCTATCCACGGCCAGAAAACTCCCGTAGAACTTCCGGATTTCTGACAGGATTAGGGAGTTCCCCTCCGCGTGCAAATCCGCCAGAGACGTCCCCATGATGCGTTCTTTTTCCGCCACGACGTCCGAGTCTTCTTCAATGGACAGAGTCCTCTGTAAGGTCCTGGATGTCACCGGGGTATCTGTTGTGGTGACTTCATTTTGCGCGGATTTTGCGCTCTCCATCACCTTCTGCCAGAAGGTCTTGGTGACGCCGAATTCCATCAGGAAGAGAATGAACAGATACACAGTGCCCTGCATAGCCAGGAAGGAAATGGAGCGACCTATCCCGGGGTACTCAAAGTCCATGTAGTCAGTGTAGGCTGCACAGAAATCTCCACAATAAGGCTCTGAAAAAAACCCACAAAGGAATAAGACTTCGTCACGTTTGGTCACCAACTTTCTCTGATGCGTTGGTGGATGTGGCAATAAAAAGGCAACTTTTATTTTCGCATCTTTGTTTGCGCAACCCATTCTGCATGCCAGAACTTCCCAATGAGCTGTGCATGGGAATTTTTCAAGGAAACCAATTTGCCAATTTTTTGTTTCAAGTTCCTGTCCATTCTCTCTCTCTCTCTCTCTTACGGGATCCCTGCCTCCATGGCTTTGTGTAAATCTTTTTGTGTTGTAGAGATAAAAATTCGAATCAGCTCAACATGGATGGAATACTTTCGTTTGCTTCCTGCCTTTCACCCATTCATGCATTCATTCATTCTCTCTCTCTCTCTCTCTGATTATTTGTTAATTCTGTCTGTTGAAAACCAAAGAGAAACATACTTGGACAGCATGGATTGCCACTTCCTGTTCTGTTGTCATTCAACCGACACCAAGTTTCTAGATCGGGCACGTTGTCCTCGACGGGCTGGCACGACTGCTTGTTCTCGTAGTTGATGTAGATGTTCTGCAGGGAGATCCCGAAGCAGTAGTTGGGCAGGATGATGAAGAAGGCCCACTCCAGGGCATCCCCGACCGCCACTGCTCCGAGCTGAGGGATCTTTAGGATTAGGATCAGCATTATGGCCGTCATCCCTGGAAAACATAAACAAAATCAACAGTCATTCCCGCTAAATTGGAATCTGGTTCTTTTTCAGCTGATTCTGACAAGTTAAGGCCAATCCACACTGGAGACAAGTTAGCATTTGTCCTGAATTGAGCAAATGAATCGCCATTGAAGTGTGTGGCGATTCGATTGCTCAACTCAGGACGAATTCCAATTCGTCTCCGGTGTGGACACCCCTTTAGGCAGTTTCTTGAATTGTGCCTGCAGGTCTTTTTGCCTTGTGCAGACAAACTGCGTTCTAAGTTTGTTCAAATTGTGTAGGGTTTTGCAAATAAAGTAAATAAAACATGGGTAGGTTCCTCTGAGCAGTCATCTCGCTGGAATTCCAAACAATTCAAACCTTATATACATGAAAGAAATGTCGGCAAAGTACCGGTTCGAATTACGTGGAGACCACTGTAAGTGTTTTCACACACTGAAAAGAGGCGACAAATAATAATACCTGTGAAGATGTTGAGCACGGTGATCCAGACGTAGGCACTCGACGGCACCACAAACAGGTGCGACAGCAGGTAGGAGAAGGGCAGGATAGCGTAGCCGTACATGACGAAAGTGAAGAACACCAACCTGCAAGAAATAACACACCAGGACGCTCATCCAAGGCAGCAAAGCAAATGGGATGACGACGCGCCATACAGAAAGCCTCAAATGAATGACAATCTTTTGCAACACTGGTATCGGGTACTTGCTCCAGGCTTGTAGGAACAGTCAAAGAAGCCAGTCAGTGATGGCTCATTCACAGAACAAAATCTGTGCACACAAGAGAATGCTTTGGCACGGGCCTGCCCAGCAAAAACTTTCTTGGCCCATTGTATCCTTCGCGGATGTACTCACAGAAAATTTCCTCCCTCCAGGAAGGGCTCAATGTCGAAGACAGCGAACACACCGAGGATCACCAGGGAGGGCAGCAGGTAACAGACGAAGTCGTAGAGGAAGGTGGCGAACCAGTAGTTGATGGCGTTCACCCCCGACACGAACTGCAGGTGCTTAGACTTGGACACGCGTTCCTTCACCAGGAAGATAACAAACGTGCCAACCTGCAAAACAGAATCGTTTGTTGCACTCTAGGGACATTGTCCTGTGTTGCATTTGGTTCTTGTTTGCATTTGTTCTTGTCAAGTTGACCAGGTTGGGCACTTGTATACACTTGTTGCAATGTGGAGTGCATACGGGATGGCCTGTTTCTTTGTTGATCCATTTGAAAAAAAATGAATGCTGAACATTGAGCAGGTCACGGGCTCATGTCCTGCCCAAACAGATTCTTTTTGGGGAAGGAACTTGGTGCCCATGGCCACCAACTGTCCAGAGGAGATTGCCTGTTTGCGTGTCAGCCCACGAGTGCTGCAAGGTGTTGCCGAAAAGGTTATATACATAATCTGTTTCTTCAAGGTTCAGTGGAGTTACCAACCATCAAGGTCCAAGTGTAAAGCGCACGGTGCAAAACATTGCTCAGCGCCAAAAATAAAAAGGGTCCAAATTCCTTCTTTGGTTTCACTTGGACTCTGTCTGGCAATCTGCAAAGGATATTCTGCAGAGAACTTAGGCCTACCAAGAAAGCCATGCCGAAGAGAACGTTGGAGGCAATCATGAAAGACCAGCCCAAGTCCTGCGCCGTTTCCTCCTCTGCGAGCTGAGCTACCGTCTTGGGAAGCGGGTGGTTGCTCGTCTCAATGGCGTAGTCCTCTGTTTGCAAGAAGTACCTCAGCAGGGCGTTGTCGAGAATGCTCAGACTGATAGCCGGGGTGTGGTACGCTTGGTTCATGAACAACCCTGTGATAAACAAGAAAATGATTAAACTAGAATGCTTGGTATCATTGTGTCGCACCCACAGCTCATTTTGTGAATTTTTTTTGAGCACTCAGGATGGCATGAAACATCCAGAAATGCAAAAAAGTGAAAGTGGGAAAATTTTGGAGGTGAAAAAAAATTTGGGTAAAAAAAAAATTTGAAAAAAAAGCAAACAACCGGACGACATTGCAGAGTGACATGTAGAGTCGCTCCTTGCGAGCAGCAAGGCGTGACTAAAAACAGAGGACAGATACATCATAGACGCTGAGGCCAGCTTGCAAATATGCCTCTCATCCTTGTCTCAACAGTGTCGAGTTCGCGAAGGTAACAGAAAGTCAGGTTGAAGTGATCTGGACAAGGAGGCAAGAGCAGTGGGGTTGTTTTTGTGGGTCTGTGAAAACTGTGTGATGGTATCTCTGTAGGGTATTGGGCATGCAGTACCATATCTGCACTTACATATCAGGGTTACCTAAGTATGCTCTGGTACGGAGTCATACTCGTCAAGAGCAGTGTCCAGTGTCGACGTTCCTTTCATGTTGTACTGACACGGGTATTTTTTTTTTTTTTCGAAAAGAAAAAGCTGCAACTTGGCGGTTTAAATAAGCAACAGAAATGAATTGGGGTTTCACCAGTGGCGTGGAAGATACTTCCGTTGCTATCCATGTCAGCTCCAGCCAAGTAGAAGTTGTTGTACTGATCTTTGTTCTCTGCTCCAATGTCAGCGATGTAGTCCAAGACGGATCCTTCTTCAAGCGTAACTTCTTCAAGAGTAGAATCAAACTGCAGCACCGCTTTTTCGTACCTGAGAATGAAGCAAAATATGTTGATGAACAAGGGCGCTTATTAACGTCGTAGCAGTGTGGCCTTCCATGTTCGAGTTTAGATGGGGGACTGTCTGAAAGACGAGAATGACAACAACAACAGCAATGAAAACAAAGACGACGGCATGGCGATGACGATGATTTAAAACGTTTCCTGCGTCTCTTCAGGATGAAAAAAAAGCATTGCTTGGGCTACCTTTTTAGCCTGAACCCGGAGGAGCCCAGGATTTAGCCCTGGAGGCTATGATTCCCTAACCAATTTTGCAGGAAAGTACATGAGTTTTGTTGAATGTCGTGGGATTTGGGGGCGTGGGACCAAATGAATTGCTTCCAGCCCTTCACCAGTCTGCCACACAGGAAAACAAGAAGCATTGCAGAGGCACTGGGTGCGATGTCCCCCCTGATCAAAGTTTGGAGAACATGACCCTAATGGAAATGATGACCCCCCCCATGGAAAATGGAGAACATGCCCCCTGTGGAGAACAGAAATGTTGAAACTCCCCTCCCCAAACTGTCTAACATATGCGGGCCAAACTGCTGTATCAAACCACTAAAGTACGACTCCGTTACGGGAAGTCGCACAATCAAGAGTACATACAAAGCATCTCACCATGGCCTCAGGAAACCAGCGCTGTTGTTGGCCTGATACGGAGTCTTGGTGTCCACCCAGTGGGAGAGATCCAGTGTCAGCAGTTCTGGATCTGCGGGTGAAGGTAGGGTCCCAATCACCAGTCCGGGAATGATGGCCCAGAGAACTGGCACCAGCAGCTGGGCTATCGTCACCTTCTTGTTGCGCTTGGAGAAGATGAACCGTTTCAGGATCATGGCCCGAAATTGTTGCCACAGCAAACTGAATCCTGAATGCCTCCGCAGGGTTAATCCAGTGACTGTAGAAAGAATATAAAAAGTGTCGATTGAATCAAAAACTTAAACTCAAAGCTTTAAGAAATCCATCCAGAAGTGGGCAAGTTTGCTGTTTGTCAAAAGAATGTGCAAGATGTTTTCGATTTAATTTAATTGCTGATCAGAAAATCAGAAGTTAAAGAGTTTGCAAGTTGGAGAACAATTGCTGTGAAGTAACCCAAGATCTGGGGGACGCAAAATAAAACCAAGGACATGCACGACAGCAAACTACACATGCAGGCCACAGACTGCAGGCAAACGCCAGCCAGAAGTCTTAATGAACAATTGGGCACGACAAAGTGTCTCAAAATCTGAAGTTGACCGTGACGGGGTAACCCGGCAACCAAAGAAGCCATATCTAAATTTTGAAGGCGTTGCTGTTTTCTACACATTGGGTTGGCTGACCACATCTGCGTTAAGTTAGGTTTTGAGACCTGCTGCCAGGAAATGTGATGTAACAACCTGATCTGAAGGAACTGGGTGACAGAGTGCCAGGAACGTGCGACAACTGACGATCCAGTCCTTCGACAGAGTGCGCAGGTGAAACTGAGTTAAAAGAACCACACAGTGAAGAACAGAACAGGCCTACAAACAAGAAATGTGAAACAGAAACAGCTCTGCAAAGAGTGATTGGCATGCAAGTATGCGAAAGAAAATGAAGTGCAGGCTAGAAAACATCTGAGATAACAAGACGACGCAACAGTGTTCCCCGCTTAATTCCAACCGGGAAAAAATATAAATTGATTCCTTCGAAGAATGCAGCTTTGGAATATTGCGGATCTGTTTGCATTTGGAGTTCTGTTCGAATTGCGCGGGGGTTTCATTCCAATTCGAATTCAGCGGGTTCGACTGTAATTCTGTCCATGAACGTCTGTACACAAAAAGCAGTTTTTTTCTGTCTTGGCTCCCATTGTTGTGGTGAACTGAGTGGTGAACAACAACAGAAAACTGAAAACAGAAGGCACTGCAGTCTTACTCTTTCCATTGTCTTCGTTTTCAGCAGTGAAGGTTGGATCTACAAATCTCTTTATGCCGTGTTCCTCCCCTCTGTGGTCTATGTATTGGTAGCTGGTTTCGCCCTCATCTGGCATCTCGTTCTCAAACGACAGGTTGGCAATGCCGTTGGCATGTCTGGATGCAGCAGCTGCTGGCTTCTGCTGGTCTGTCGTGTCCAACTTCTTGTGCAAACTCTCATCTGCAATTTCTCCCACCCTGTTGTGCACAAACAATAACATTTGCCATTTTGTTTCTTCTCTATTAGATTTAAAAACCCCAGGTTTAAGACTTGAGATTTTGTTTCTCGTGTTGGAAAATCTTTGTCAATCGGCCACAGGTCACGGGATGACCTTTGTCTGTCTGCTTCAACAAAGGTTTATATAGTGGTCACAGAGAAGGAAAGGGGGAACCAGAGGCCGGGACTGCGAATTAGCGCCAACCAGTTGTGACTTGTCATCACAGACTGTGTTTTGCAGGTCACAATGGGTCACAATTCAGAACCTGTCTGGGAAAATATGGAATCTGGTCACAAATTCAGCAGCACTATCATCATAATGTGCACAAAAAGTGAACACACCTGATGAAAACTTCTTCCATGGTGGTGACAGAGGCTCCAAAGCTGGAGATGCCCAGCTCTGTCTTGTTGCTCTCCAGATTCAGAAACAGAGCCTCAAACTGGTAGGCACTCTCATGGGGCAGGACCAGGGACAGCTCAGCACTGATGTTGCTCTCTACCCTGGCATCTGGAACGTACTTCCTCACAGTGGACACCAGATTCTCCACATTGCAGTGTGGTTCCTTGACCATTGTCATGTGGTAGCCAACTCCTGGAAAAGAGAAGAGAAAACAAAAAAAAATGGTGGACAAATGTTGTGGCGGATGGACCTCACAATTCTTTCTCCCCAGTATCGCTTTAAAGTCGTGGCGAAGGAGGATCTCTGGGACAAACCAAAGAGCCTTTGTCTCCATCCTGGTCAATTATGTGATCTTTGGGTGATCAAAAAGACTTCTGCTGGCAAATTTGATGATTCCAGCTCAAAACAGATGCCACGACAGCACAAAAGACCAAAAAAGAGGAAGTGACAATTTTCTCAGCAAACTGGGAATTCAAAGAAGCAGATCTGTTCAGCTCTTCTCAATGCGGCCACAAATGGTTGTGACACATGTACATGACAAAGAGCTGACATGAAGAACTGACCGTATTTGTTTTTAAGGAAGAGGGAAGATCCGGCGCACTGCACGACGCCCTCGGCCATGATGGCGATCCTATCTCCGAGCAGGTCCGCCTCGTCCATGAAGTGAGTGGACAGCAGGATCGTCCTCCCCATCCTCTGGCTCTGCAGGGAGAATGAATTGCATCGTTTTTAGGCCGCGCGTTTGAAAGCGGAGCGGCCTTGATGAGACACACAACCAGAAACGTACATGTTGTTGTCGTCGTCGTCGTTGCAGACAGAATCCCCTCCAAAAAGATTTTTAGCATTGGCGGCCGAGTGACCTCGACGCTGATAAAACGGCTTATATACGATGTGCGACCCGCCAAACAGACAACAACACATTTCTTTGAGAGATAGACCTTTAGGAAGACTTTTGCCTGGATTATCAAATGAACGTGTACCTGTAGGATGTCCCAGGTCTGCCTCCTGGCTTCTGGATCCATTCCGGAGGTCGGCTCATCCAGAATGACGATCTGTGTAATCAATGAACAGCAAATGAGCAGAGACTGTATCTGGATTGATGTGATGAGTGAACACGGAAGAACGGCGATTTCCACACCCAGCACTTTCTGCATTTATCAACACAGGAAAACTTTGTTGTGGGACCAATGGAACAAACGAGTGACAGTTTCATTCCTGTGTTCGCCAGTGGTCCACGCTGATTCCTTCTAATTTTGCAGGGTTTTTTTTTCAAATCATGCAGTGCAGTGTTTTTGTTTTGTTGCGATAGAAAACATTCTTGGAGTTTGTTTGTTTTGAGGAGGGTTTCCATTCTTTTGTCACGGTGATGACTTTGTTCTGGCTTTTCTTCAGGAAGCATTTAAATACCTTGGACATGTTGATGAGAGCGATTCCCACAGACAGCTTCCTCTTCTGACCCCCGGACAGGGTGCTGGAGGCCTTGTTCCTCTTGGACTCGAGCTTCAGCAGGGAGATCATGTCATTCACCTCCTCATTCACCTGCTTCCTGGGACACCCCTTCAGCTGCAAACAAGACAACACATTGTCAGTTCTTTGTTGGGGCAGGCACTGTCACTGCCTTTAGTGAGCAAGTGTCTTCAAGATGGACAGAAAGGGCAATTTCCGGACTTCCAATGTGGGCAGGCGTGTGAGATAAATTTCAAAAAGTTCGCTGCAGAGGGCAAAGGAAAGAAACCCCTGGGGACGTCCCTCCAGGTTTTGGACAGAGACGAACAGAAAACAATGGCGACATCCTTGGGGTCTTTGCTCGTCAATGGACTTAATTTAGGACAAAAATTGCTTTCAAGAAAGTTGCACCCACCTGTGCGTAGAAGAGCAGGTGTTCCCTGACGGTCATGGTGTCGAAGAGGACGTCGTGTTGCGGACACATACCCAGGTTCTCCCGCACTTTACCCATGTCTTTACGGATGTCAAACCCGTTGATGACGGCTGTTCCACTGGTGGGTGGAATCAGGCCTGAAAATGATCCGAGATGAAAAGTGGGAAGAAGGAACCAATATGATTTGAAGCTGGAGATTGACCCATAATCCATGAGATTTGTGCGGGGGCTTTGTATTTTTGTCTTCCTTGAGCAAATATAGCACCCAGAGTGCCGAATGTACACAGAGTGTAGAAGCCCACAGGAAACCGTAACAATCCCAAGAAACCACAACAAGCAGCAGTTGCCCTCAAATTTGTCCTTTCTTTTTCCTGAGATCCTAGACAGCAGAGTTACAGGCTGGCCTGGAATGACCTCATTCTTTGCCATTTATAACGTGCACAATTGTGACATGGGACCGACGGTGCACTGTGGGGCGGAGTTTTGAATTGCCTCTCTGAACAGAAGGAATGTCTGGTGTTTTTTGGTATGAACCTGTCAGCATGGACATTGTGGTGGTTTTGCCGGCTCCGTTGTGTCCGAGTAGAGCGGTGATTTGCCCCTCGAACATGTCCAAGTTTGTCCCGGCGACCGCTACGTTCTTCTTGCGGTCGCGATGAAATTCCTGTAATCAAAGAGGACCCCTCTTTTAGGGCTCTTTTCGGGTTTTTTGACTGCTGAGACCTGTTGCTGGGTCATCACGAATGCAAGGACAAATTGACCAGAATTCACAAGTGCGCCTTTTTCTGTTCGTTTGTTTTGCTAGCAGAGATGTGCCACCATTGAATTTTCAAGTGATTTCTCGTCTGCACCGGAAAACACCTCCCGCTTAATTCAAAAAAGTAATACCAAGTAAAAATCCTTTGACGAAGACGAATTTTGAATTGAGCATGCAGATTAACACTTCGGCTGCCCAGCCTATTAAAACTCGTTTTTCGCTTCGCTGCCGACATCGACAGTAGTCGATTTTACCCCTGTTACACTTCACTGCTGACATTGACTATTGTCAATTTAGCAATTGTGTGGCTTCTCACTGCTACCAATTGACACATG
>JAAUYG010226153.1_pt1 | contig 12930 bp, 5 predicted proteins | sample 7278091 | NCBI WGS metagenome assembly JAAUYG01 (sample SAMN14350201, study PRJNA611818) | marine sediment metagenome | isolation source: surface marine sediment (0.6m) | place: French Polynesia: Moorea | collected 2018-08
AAGGGAAAAGGGAATTAATAGCTTCCACTGCAAGCGTTTTCCTGCATTTTTGTTGCCATTACAGTGAAATCTGTCTTTAAGACCACCTGAGAAATAGGGACAACCTGGGAATTAAGGGCAGCTACGTCAGTCCCTAGGCCTATTCAATACACAGAAATGGACCTGAGAAATAAGACCACCTCAGAATTCAGGACAGTTTTTCACAGTCTCGTGGGTGTCCCTAATTCCCAGATTTCACTGTATATCGTTCAACTATTTTGTATTTTGCCTCCGCAATTAGAAAGCGCTTTCATTAAAGGTGCATTGTGTTGGACTTTGAAAAACAGCTGATGTGTTTCACTTCGCTTTGTGGGGTTGTTGGTTTTGTGACGTCTTGGTTTTAGGAAACATTTTTACATATTATCATAATTATTGTGTCATATTGTCGGGTTTCTTTGCAGAGAGCTTAGCACTCTTCCCGGCCTGTTTGTGCAGACAGCGGATATGTTCTTTGAACACGATGAGATTTCTTATGAAACACGTAAGTCGACACAAACATAACCACTGGATATCTGTTAAAAAAAATTAAAAATGACAGATATTTCTTTTAAAACTGCATTGCCCCGGTCAATGTAACTTAATTGAAAAACAGGTTGGCCTCATTCACTGTTCAAAACTACATGTATTCGTGAAGTATTGCATGGTATACAAGTTATGCGTTAAATATTTTGATATAGCCATATAATTTATACCACTTGCCATTGCAGCAAATTCTCAAATTCTGCTGGGGACGTGGAAGGATGGGGTAAATGCCGGGGGTCAGGTTAGCAACAACACGTTCCACACTAACCCCCAGGTCATGTTCAATCTTAAAGGTACGTTACGCCTTCCGTAGCGACGCTCCAAGCATAGTCAACGTACGTTAAAGTTACGGTACAACACCTTCCGTAGTACCACCGTCCCCCTTCCCCCGTTACGGTTGGCGCTAAAGATAAATTATGGTACACCACCTTCCATAGCAATCTCCCGTAATGGTCAACGATAAAAAGTACAGTACAGCAACATATGCTATAGCATGTCTCAAGTAATGGTCAGCCTTAATTTAAAGGTACATGTACGGTAAAAAGTTTTTCATACCAAAGATAAGGTCACAGTGCTCGACATTAAGGGATGCCCCATAGCCAGTGGCTAGTAGAATGCCCTGTAGGGCAACAAACCTGTCAATTCAGTCGGCCTACTTGGCTACTATTATTTTGTGAATCATTTCAACCAAACGTAGTTGAATGTGAAGGCTTTTAATTTATTTCAAACAAAATTCCAGGTTAAAGATAGAATAAAATATTAAATTAGGAAACACTATTTTGATTAATGTTGAATTGGCCATGGCTAAAATGTCTCTCATGCACCAATCTGTACATACCAGTAAAAATATGGGCAATCTGGGCTTCTAGAAGGACTACCTGAAAAATATTCACTTGCCATACATAACTACCAGGTTCAAAAGTTAACGTCGAGCCCTGAAGGTACATAACATTTGATACCAACCCTCAGGTGATGCTCAGCAGAGTCTACTATAGACAGAACGACCAAGTGCCGTTCAACTAACAAGTAGCAGAACCCCATCTTTCTCCCAATTTAAGGAAACTGAATTAGGCGGTCAAATATCATGATGTTAAACATGTAATTAACGTCTTAACAAATACCACGTAGCTTGACTCCGTGTTTAACAAAGGCGCGCCGCTATGTCTATCGTCCCGTTGTTTGATTCCAGGTACCGGGACCATACCCCTGACTGTGATCTTGCAGCAGGAGAACAAAGAACCCTGTCTGGCTGTCGGATTCAAGATGTTCAAGGTGGGGAAAGACGAGTGGTACATGTAGGGTCAGTATGCACATGTAGTGTAATTGCACATTGTACCCTTCATGCTATTTGTACATGTACGATGTCACACGCCATTACAGTGTAAGGTAATGTAACAAGGTAAGCATACTACAAAGATGTATAGAAATGGATAACCTGTGCAAAGATATGTACAGATAAATAATCCCATCTACCGCTACTTCTTAACTTCTGTTCTTGTATATCTTTTTGCAATATTTTATATATGTACATGTATGATCAAGTACATGTATGTACCGCCATAATTTTATGTTTCTTTCACTTTACCTTTTTCCCTTTGTGTGCTTCTTTTGTTACATTTCTGTACCTGTACCTGTGGACATAGAGTTTGAAATAAACAAACAAATAAACAAACGTTCTGCTTATAATACATTTCACGAGCAGATATTCGACCAAATTCAGCACTCCGTCTATTATACTACTGTCTCCTTACCATCCAGGTTCCGGATGGAACCAAACCTCCCTTAGATCTGTCTTACCTGTACGAGAACTACAGCGGCGCCGTCCAGAACATCGAGGGCGGCCATGTCTTTATTATAGGCTACGAGGCCGAGGCTTACTACGCTCTGGAAGCCGGAAGTTACGTCATCTTGTTCTTCACGGACCAACCAGGGGACGAGAAGCGTTTCTCGGTGACACTGGCAACATCGGATAGCACCAAGATAAGTTACAAGTAAGCAGACCCGGGAGATGCTTTACTGTTGGTATTCTTAATATTGTTAGTTCTAAACCCGGACTAAAGCAGAATCAGACATCAAGAATTTCAAAACAATAATTCTTTAAGGTATATTCCTTTTTCTGGTAAAGAGCGAACTTAAGCCTAAACAGTTACCTGACAGTAAAATTGAGATGACGGTTATGGAAAAAAATTGTCCGAGCCGTTGATATGACAGCTAAAACTGACATTGTGGACAGTAAATGTAAATGAGACATGTTCAGTTTATAGACACTACGATAATAACGTATTTTACATATACTTGTTTCATCGCCAGGGCTGTGAACATGGGCTTGTGACTCTCCACCATGTAAAGCGAACCGTGTACCTCAGGCGCCAATTCATGGTGGTTTGTTCCCTCGACTACCAGTGACTGACTGAATCTCAATGCCACCGGCGCTACAGTATTACTCAAAAGTGTCTGCATTTCACTTGGATAAACCCAGCCGCCAAAGGCTGTATGACGTGTTTTTAACATGTTTATTCCAATCTCGTTTGAACTCTGTAATCTTTTAAACGAGTTTAAATCTTTTATAGTTTTATGATAGACTCAATGCCAATGCCACCAGCCCCACAGTATTACTCAAAGAGTCTGCATTTCACTTGGATAAACCCAAACGCCAAAGGCTATATGCATGATGTATGACAGTCACCTGTGTTGTACTAACCTAATTTGGGTTCTGTTTCTAGTCTCTTACCCCTCGTCTGCTAAGTGCGACTAAACCCGTAGTATCCACTGTGTGAATAGATCCTAATCTGGGAAAAAATACTTGTTTACATTTCTTTTGTTATAATTTTATAGAAGTAAGAATCACTTAGCATTGCAATTTACAATTCACAGACTACAAAGGATTTGTGTACGCTTTGCTTATATATACACTGCACAAAAAAGTTAAGGATATTTGTCAATATCTGAATTTAAATACTGAAATTAAGGCCAATTCACGAAACAGCAACTTTTTTGTGTAGTGTACTTACATTGTGACTATAATAACATGCTGTTTCAATCTCTATGCAGGTTTTATTAGATGCTGCCCCTTTCACCTGTTTTGAATCACGTCGTGGAAATGTAATAGCCATGCGACAAAAATGTTGCATTTCTCTAGCGAGCGAGAAAACATTACTACTTGATCAGTTTTTTAATGGTTTTTTTCACTTGCATGGCGGAACGCGAGAGACTTCAACAAGTACCGGAGGTTATTACACACAGGAGAGAGAGAGAGAGAGAGAGAGAGAGAGAGAGAGAGAGAGAGAGAGAGAATCTTACCAATTGGCCCAATAATATTATAACTTACATGTAGACAGTAAATATAATGCATGTGTAACTACATGGTTTTATGTTTGGAGTACCAGGGCCGGATACAGACCAGTGCAACAGATGCCAATGCATCTGTCAGATTTTGATGGGGATGCATACATTACTGTTTGCATCGGTCAGATTCTAAAGTTTTTAATATTAGTATGATTATGCTAGTCAAAAATGTATATTTCCAATGTTTGGCTTAGCATTTTTCGGATTATTTCTATTCTTCGGAGGTCAATAGCAAATTTCCGTGACAATGCATCTGTCAGATTTTGGGTCTGGATCCGGCCCTGAGTACAACAAGAAATGCAATAACTTGTGGGACTATATTTGTCGCTTTACGCGTTGATCTCATCTGTGATAATGCCCAGTGCCTTTATTATCAATACTTATTTATATATCGGTCCATATTAGCTGGGTTGTAAATTAATGTATATTTTATACAATGCCTAACTGAATATGGAAATAAACTCTTATAACCTTTGCCTAAGAGTTTGGTTTTATGCCGTTGACAAGAACTACGCCCCTTTCCTAATTTACTACGCCCGTTCATGCAGTAATGCCGTATTGGCCACAGAGTACTTTCAGACCTACACGTATGTAGATTTTACCAAAATGAATTATATTAAGCTCCCTGAGGAAACAAAAAACCGTGAGCAAAAATCTCCGTGACATTGTCATAGTCAGTCAACGCCTGCTATCGTGAAGTTGGAACATTGTCAGTAGTCATTCGTTGTGCTTCTCTTCAACACAGCTTTATAGTGTGTGATTTAAAATGATACTTTGATACGTATGTCCCTGGCGACGAGCAGAAAATTGTAGAGTTTCCGGTCAATTTTTTTGTAAAATTTTGAGTACACTAACTTAGTTGCCGCCACTGCCTTAATAGCTTCCCCTTACTATCGACTAAAACGCTTGGAATGTTGTAAGACCGGTCGTTGTGTGTGTTGTTTGGGCAGTCCACAGCCAGGATCGGCAAAGGAAAGATCGCTTTAACCTATATATAAACATATATTATCGCACACTTTCTGCACCGTGAGCACAGTCGTGGACTGGCGAAGTGCAAATCTAATGATTGACGGATATCCTTGTACTTTTGAAAGTAGGCTTTATGCTATACTGTAAGAATGTAAGTTTTTTTTATCTTTTTTATTGTGACTACAACAATGCTTGAGACTGTTGTAAACAGACTCGACTACCTAATTCGACACGCTGGAGTTTTGCAATAAGCCGTGAAGTACGGAGCAGTGCACATGTCTTAATCCTTCTGTTTCTCTTCAGGCTAACTTCTTAGCCGACGTCGCCGTTAAGCTTAACTGGCATAACCTAATCTGGTATATATGTACTGATAATCGATTCTTAGTCGCTGCATAGCGACAAATTCATGTCTGCCGACAACAATTTTGCGGTGTGTTTCACGTTCTGGCCTGGTTTAGAAGGAATTATGGTATTTCGCATTCTGTCGTTGTTAGCCTTGCTTCAGTGACAAGTTACTAGAACCTGATGTTTCTGCACTGTGTTCTCACACTCCTGTTGATGTTGTATAGTGGGCTGTACGCCTCTCCACCTCTGACTAACCGGGCAGGATTAGTACTTGTATGTCTCATGGCTGCGAGGGTCTTATACGAAGATATTTCGACAGAAATATCCCGCATATCTGAAGACCAGTCAGAAAAAAAATCATCGCTTCCCTGTGGAGAACAGAGCACTGCATGACATCATGGAGATAACGATTCATTTCCGCTTCGCAATTTTCCCGACAGCTCATAGCATGCACAGGGGGTTGTATAAGAGAGCATGACGCGAAAATTAGATTCTGAATTTTATATATGCGTGCCATTCAATTCTCTAAATTAGTATCCATGTATTTATGTATTACAATAACATGAAGGATGTACATGTGGATATGTCTTCATACTGATGAAAATCACTGGATTGTGGTAACAAATGAAATGGCGGAAAGACAAATCTCTCAAGTCTTTTCTTTTTGCCTTGACGTTTCTATAAATCATTTACATCTATAGCATTATAGCATTTACATTTATACTTTGGACCACAATGTCTCGATCTGTTTTATTGACAAGGAAATCCGAGATGACTTCAACGCTGTTTCACGCAAATTGCATTTATCAAGGTGTCGCGCTAGGAAGAGAACTTTGAATGTTGCGATTTTATCGGCATAATTATCATCAAACAAATGCATGTAATGTATACTCGATATTACCTTTTTCCAATGTTTCTTAAAGATTACAATATTTGACCGACTTTATTGTGTAACGAATAACATGGCTTCATTCAATATAGTCTTAGAGATTTCATTAAGATCATTATAAGAAAAAGTACGTTCATCCTGATGAAATTTCTGTCTACTTCTAAAAATATTTCTGGGTACTGCAAACGTTTCAAACTCATTGTGTAGGTTTTGCAGAATGTCATTATTGTCTGTGTGTGCAGTGCTCGATGCATACGACAGAGTGGAAACGTTGTATTGAATAAGAAGGCTCACGGATTATGTTTTAAATTAAATATGGAGCAGTCAGCGTGGCTTCAGTAATACGCAAAACCTTTTGCTGACAATTAGTGGAGTGTATATGTATGTCTGAAAACAGTACCATGTCCAGAGCTTCATTCAAAGTATTCAATGCTCACCACCCTTGAAGTGTTCCTGAATGCTTAAAGGGCTGAACAGATATACATGTGAGTTAAATAGCGCTACCGTAACTAGAGATGGTGTTCTTCTCGATTATTCCAGATGTGTCAATAATCAGGCTTGTCGCAGACCTTTAAAGTTACGAACTTTCTTGAATGTTCAAATTATTGAAAAATTATGACAGCAGTATGGCCGAAGGTGGTTTTACTTAAACTATCCGTAATATTTTATTGCGACTGTCTGAGGAAACTGGAATGTTATAGCCCTTGAGTAAGGAGTGCTCAGCTGATCGTTTTATGAATGCATCCCAGCACATTGTTATGTATCATGGTGTAAGTGTTTAAATTTTTATTGGAAACCTTTCTACATGACTAGACGTGTTCTGTTTGTTTATCAGTCCATGTTCTTGTGTCCACCTTCTCCTTTCATGCTTTTCAGCCATTGTAACATACGCTTTGGTTTAGCATGTGCACTGCCATTTTGTGTGTGGGTTTTCAAACTGTGAAAAGTGCCGATTAATCCATAAGGATTTTAACTTATATCGATAAAGGTCTAAGTTAATTGGGGATTGTAATAAAACGAATTAGTTTCAGATTTTTCTAGGGTTTACATAATCGCCATCACGGTTTGCAGATACGTATGTTCAAGTATTGACCTACATGTATGTCCGTTGTAGACTAGATGGGGGTATGTTAGAAGATTTGTTGCCTGTATATAGAGTGTAGTAGATAAAGGGATTAAAGAAACATGTGTACATATAACTGACCTACAGTGTAATATAAGGAGGGCTCTTGATTGCATTGGCATTCCTGACTGACCCAAAGCCATCTAGCGCTATAAGCCGACGTACTACGTTGGTTTACACTATCAGTGTAAATGGTTGTTGCATGCTACATCGTTCACCACTTTCTAGCTTAAGACGACCTGATTAAGGACTCATAAACATTATTTTAAATGCTGTGTTTCTCAGATATATTTACACTAATAGGTTTGTTCCTTCATTCTTTACCTGTTTCCCGTTTCTGACTCCTTCTTACTCCGATGCTCCTTCTCACCACCACACTTCGTCTCATCTTCCTGCTCATTGGCCCACGTCAATTGAGGTCAACACATCATGCATCGTCCATTGGGATGAGTCTACCGTTATTCCACTTTAATGTGTAAAATTATTGTACCCATTGAACCCGTAGTACTTTGAGATGACACCATGTAATTGAATCGGGCGCGTAATGTGTATTGTGGGCCTGTACCAACAGACACACTACATGTAACATATTATAAAGCCTATGGGTTTTGACAAAGCCCCTACACAGTTATTACATTCGTCCTGGTTAACATATTTGCGGGGGTTTTCCCCCAAGGTCCCACCGGCATCATATCACCAAGTATGCGATGGAGCCAATTGAAGAGGTTTGGCGACGCCTCTGCAAGCCGTGTGCCCGTTGTAAGAAATGCCTACCACCTCGACACATTCTTTCCTCCATTAACGAAATAATGCGCGGCGAGACCAGACCTTCATTATAACCTGGTCCCGTTCGTCATCAAGTCACACTCCGCAATACCATGCTCGGGTGCCGGATAATCGCCTCTTGTGGGACGTATTAAGCTCATCTAACATTCACGGATACAATCGGGTAAGATCAGTTTAATTAATAGCGAAGCAATTAAATGTAGGTTTAAATATTTTCTTCTTTTTTTCAAATGATTATAATATAAACATTGCACTCGAGTTAACAACGTATGTGCTTTATTATAGAATATTTAAGTTTAGTTTTGTTTTGTTTTTTGAGTGTATAGGCCATCATCCATCACCTCTGTTAAATTTGTTGTATGTACGATATCAATTGAGTTGGCTGGGTACGGCTATAGTCTAGAACACCATACTTTATGCTAATGAATTGTACTATGTGTTGCAATTGCTCTGAACCCGAATAAATTTTATATCTAATTATGTATCTACTTTTATAATGTGTTAAACTAACTGAAAAATTGTAAATAAAACGTTGGGCACAGTTTTACTGTGATGCTGATCGATTCGCTTGAGATGGGGCTGTTTAGATTAAAGCAGGATTTGCATATAGGTGCTGATCATTCTGGTGACAGCAGTTTTTGATTTAATTAGAAGCTAATGACTGATTTCAAAATGCCAATAGTAGTACCACAGCCAGTAGTAGTAGAAACATTCAGAGTTATTACCCAAGCCTCAAGAGATACAGCAGTGCTGTTAGTAGTTGTAATTATCATTAACGAAGCAGACAGGAAGGGAGTCTCTAAATAGCATGCTGTAAAATAGTATATCTATCAAACAGCACGATCTGAATAGAATACAGACGTGACGGGTTGGCCTGCTGACAAGACGTTCTACCTTAGATCGATGGATCGTGAGTTCGAATCCAAGCTCGATCACTTTCATTTTTCATTTTATTGCACCCCCACCCCCCGCTATCCGGCCCAGTTAAGCTAACCACCTTTTGTTCAGAACAGGGGGCCTAAAACAGACCATTTTTTAATTAAACAGAGCATCGAACAATGCCTTTTGTCTCCTGAATTCTTCAGCAAATTACGTAATTTACGAGGTCTAGAGTGGTAGTCCTAACCTAGCCCAATTTTTAAAAAAGTTTTTTCCTAACCTAGTCCAATTTTTAGCCCAAGTTTTGTAACCTAACAAATATTACTCCGAAATAAATCCCCTGCTAACAGAACAGGACGTCTTTCTGGCCCAATTAAAAACTTTAAATTAGCCCAATTAACCAACCTAGCCCAATTTTTAGCCCAAGTTTTGTAACCTAACAAATATTACTCCGACATACATCCCCTGCTAACAGAATAGGACGTCTCCCTGGGAATATTCTCCACCTCTATGGTTTACCATGGTAACAGAATAGGGTAACTCCCTGGGAATATTCTCCACCTCTAAGGTTTACCATGGTAACAGAATAAGGCGACTCCCTGGGAAAATTCTCCACCTCTATATGGTTTACCATGGTAACAGAATAGGACGTCTCCCCGGGAACATTCTCCAGCTCTGTGGTTTACCATGGTAACAGAATAGGGCGACTCCCTGGGAATATTCTCCAGCTCTATGGTTTACCATGGGGCCACATTGCTTACGAGAAACAGCACACGTACATGTATTATCATGGTGCGATGGCCACTTGGAATGCGATGCAACACTAACGCCCCGGCTAGACACTAATTTGGGGACATATCTTGCCTGTAGATGTATATTGTGCTCATTGTGAAATGCCAATCCCAACCCGAGACAATATTGATGCCCAGCTAACACCCATGCTATGTTTGTAGGATTTTGATAAACATTCCTGCCGCTCCAGGGACGGAATAAAGTGTTCACATTCCGATTTAGTTTAGTGGTTGAAGGTATCGCCCACGGCAGGTACAGGACAAATGGAGTTAATCTACTGAAGTGTCGGACCACGGGGTGGGTGTGTTTCTATACATATGTAGCGAAAAAAAAATGTTTGAAAAAAGGAGATATCTGTTACTGTGTATATGATCTTAGATATGGATAAATAGCACAGATATGCGCTAGAAATGGACTAGAAACCGCGTTATTCAGTCTCGGGTATATGTCAATATGTCAGCACGTTGGAATTGTAATAATTGTAATGTTTGTAATAACCGAAAATAGCGTACACTTGCTTTTTGTCTCTTGATAACAGCTCGATGACCGAGTCATTATATTTATCCTTTACCAATGGAACTTTTCCAGTAACAGAGTCACATATTGGGGAATAGAGCTTCCTGTCCCCAGCCCTAACGATGGGACAGGCGAATTCTGCGACGGTGACGGAGACCTCGGAAGGTGGCCGAGGTCGCGGCAGAGGCCGCGGTAGCAGAAACCGACCGTACCGGGAACACGGCAACCCCAACCCAGGCAGCAAGAGAGGAGGCCGGGGCAGCGGGCGGAACAAACGTCGGGGACAACCCAAGCCGGGCACGGTCGGGGGAGACCAACAGGGGAGTCAAAGACAGGATGGCAGGCCGGGGAGGAAGGCTAACTACAGAGTGTCGTCATACATGCCCCCAGAGCCTGCTGCAAGTGCCAGTGTTGGCACCGGAGCCGGAGCTGAGGCTAAAGTGGAAGTTGGAGCAAGGACCTCCAGTAACCCTTCCTTGAACTTGGAACTACAGCGGACGGCCAGCAATGCGTCAGGGGCGGCAGCGGCAGCAGCTGGAGGAGCAATAGCAGTCGGAGGCACCGGAGCAGTGTCAGCATCAGTAAACGCCAATACAGCAGACGCAGGGTTTGCGAAGGTCCAGGTTCCCGACTATCAGACTGTAGTTAAAAGCAGCCGATCAGACAGGCCGCGTTCGGCTTCGCCACCGTCACATAGAGGGGGAGTCCATGTCGGGGCTGATGTGTCAGACTTTATGCGAAACCCGGAGGATGGTGTCACAGCAGACCTGTCACTCAGCGACGGCATCAGTGTTGACACTGGCATCAAGGGGAATGTGGGAGGAGGTTACACCCCTAGTGGAGGTTCAGATTCGGGCCACGGAAACTCAATTTCTGTACAGAGCGGCAGTCCGGGTCCTACACTTGCATTAAAAGGCCCCGACGTAGACGTAGGTTACCGGGACCATAGACAGTCGGCAGCTGTCACAGTGCCAGGGGTAACTGTACAGGCCAAGAATACTGCACCACTGAAAGCCGAGATAGGCGCCCCAGCACTGAAAGCCGAGGTAGGGGCTCCGGTGTCAGCCTCTGTTAAAGGTGGGGGCAGCGCTTCAGGGAACGCTGTTGCTGGTGTTGGTGGTGGTGGTGGTAGAGACAGAACGAAGGACAGACGGTCTGCAGACAGAGGCAGTGACCGCGAGGAACAAGAAGAAGAGGAGGAGGAAGAGCAGGAGGAACAACAGGAAGACGATGAAGAGGAAGGATCTGAGACAGAGGGGCGGGGAACGCCGGACCATTCCGAACCTGTCGGGGAAGATGGAGATTACATCTCCGGTCCAGTGACCGTGGTTAAAGTCCAGTCAGCGCCCAGGTCAACACACCATGCAGGAAGCCTCCATATCCCACCCCCGCCTTCCACTGACCCTCCCCGTATGTACACCCGACCCTACACCCCATCCCCACCCCCACCTCCGTCACCCGGCTATTCAGCAGACAGAGCCTCAGACAGCCCGAGTCAGAGATCTAGCACCAGGTACAGTGCCAACATCGACAGAGACTTCGATTTTCTCAAGCATGAATCTGGGGTCAGCCTTGATGGTTCCATGGGCCACTACGACGTCCCTGATCCCCATACACTTGCAGTGGACGGGCAAGCTGGTAACACAGAGATCACAGTCAACAATAGCTTGGACGCAGACATCCGTAGAACGCCGCAAGATGAGAAGAACTTGAATGAAAGCAACGTATCCCCAGGAGGAAAAGGTTCCAAGGCAAGCCAAGTACGGGACGCCATCAGTAAAGGCTTCTGGTCGGCGTTCACCTTCTTCAAGAACGAAGAGAAGGACAAAAAACGGGAGAGGAGCCACAGCGATCCAGATCATCCAAGGAACAGTGGGGTGGTCTCTCCACCTGGATCCAGGAAATCGCCACCCCCCACCCACGCCAAACCCAATATGAAAGTTCTGAAATCCAACAACAACGTGGCGGTCACGTACAACGCCAGCAGGCCGAGGAGCGACATGCCATCTGATTACAATGTCAACTACGGCCTGGGGGTTGACAGCCAGCCTTTGAAAGGAGGTTCTCTCGGTCGTAACCCAAGGCATGATGTAGATGTAGGGATGCCCCACTCGCACAGCGCCTATGTCCCGCAGTCAGACACGTCTACCTCGGCTTCCTCCAGCCTCTCCAGAAAGACAGGAAGTTATGTATCTGCTGACGACAGACAAGGAGCGATCGATCCAGACGAATACGGGTCCAGACGATCCGGATCCCAGACGTCCAGTTCCTCTGACCACACCCTGACCAACGCCTCGCCACTGACACCGAGGGAACCAGGGTTCAGTAAACCTAAGCTCAGTCTGAAGGCCCTGGGGCTAAGTGTGACCACTCTGCTGCTGAAGCGACGGACTTTTTTCCTGGGTCAGAACACCCTGACACTGGACGTGCGGCAGCAGCATGATCCGTCACCGTACCACAGGGAGACCAGACCGTATGTCCCACTCAGCAAGCTGTGGGAAGACCCGACCTTCTCTGAGTCTGTGGCCTTGAGGGACATCCACACATCAGCACCAATCTATTGGAGACGGCCGCAGGTACACATGATTGGGAAAAGTTTACCTTTTGCATTTCATTAATTGTATTTCTGTTGGTTGTTTAGATCTCTGTAATAGTAGTAGTAGTAGTAGTAGTAGTAGTAGTAGTAGTAGTAGTAGTAGTAGTAGTAGTAGTAGTAGTAGGAGGA
>JAAUYG010056766.1_pt1 | contig 12929 bp, 8 predicted proteins | sample 7278091 | NCBI WGS metagenome assembly JAAUYG01 (sample SAMN14350201, study PRJNA611818) | marine sediment metagenome | isolation source: surface marine sediment (0.6m) | place: French Polynesia: Moorea | collected 2018-08
ATAAGACAGAATTGTTTGGCAGAAGAGGCGGCCTTATTAGAGTAGGACTACTGTACATATGCCTTTCACCAAAGGACACTTCCCTAAAATAAGACAGAATTGTTTGGCAGAAGAGGTGTCCTAATAGAGGGGGACTTGACTGTAGCATGATGTGTAATCACGGAGTTGCTCGTCTTTGAAACAATGTCTGCAGTATGTGGCATTATTTTGATCAGATTGATACGTATTAGGCTTTTCAATGGTACCCAATCTCCACGCTCGTCTTTTTGTTGTTCCCCATCATCAATGCGACACTGCATTGGCAGTAATGACACTCGGGAGGCCATAGGTTACCATGGCAACCATGCGAGAGGAATGCCGTTTTCGGTAAATGTGCCAAGAATATAACCATGCCAGCGCCAGCCGAGATGGGTGGCTTTGATTGAATGCTCCCTGATCCCCGTGTGTCTATAATACTCTATGATGGAGTGTCTTTCTAACAGACAATAGCTAAGGCGCTGGGTTAGCTCTAAATTGACAGTTATACAAAGGCAGAGATGGACCTGTGTTAGATAGCTTAGCCAAGCCGCAATGCTTGGTTGGACAGGTTGCATGAGGTCTTGCATAACAGTATGGGGCCAAATATTATTATTCCATATTTATAATTTTATATTTTTTATATATCCGTTTATTACAACAAGAGCACAATATCCTTTTCGATACTTGCTTTCACATGAGGTGATTTAGACCATATCTGTTTTGGTGCTCGGCAAGTAAATCAGATGACAATCTGCACTATTTAGAGTAATTTGAATAGAAAGGGTGTCTGCTCTAGGGAGAGAAGGGTGTCCTTCTAATGTTAGAGAGTGACAGGTGTCCCTTCTAGGAGTGATGGCCAGGTGTCTTCTCTAGAGAGTGATACATGTCCTGTCTTCTGTCACCCATTATTCTGTAGTGGGTGACAGGTTTCCAGTCTCTGGAGAAAGACAGGTGTCCTCTCTGATGGATCCAGAGTCTTATAATGTAAGGTGGACTGCTGTAGTTTAAAGCTATCACACCGCAGTGGTCTAACTGCCTACCTGCACATATGCACTGTGTGTACCTAATTCTGCCAAAGTCTCTCAAAATGACCATAGAACAGCCCCAGACACGTACCCCTCTAAAGGGTGCTGTGCTTACCAATGAAAACAAGCCAGTTATGCCGCTGCATAGAATTGTCAAGTACGTGTTTATATGTGAAATGTGAAATATGTGTGAAATTAGTATTCCGCTGCTAATATGAACACCCTTTCTGCCAAACAATTCGGTCCTTACTAGCAAAGTGTCCTTTGGGGCGAGGGAGCTTTACATGCATTCACAGTACCTGGTGTGTCCTTTCTAGGTGGGTGTCCCCTCTTGAGAGTGCCTTTTAAGAGAGCAACCACTGCACATGGTTACAGAATATCATGAACAAGAAACACCAGTGAATATTGATGGGACAAAAACTTATACTGACAAAATTAAACATAACAAATTGATAAAAAATTAAAAAAAAAAAGAAAATTCGAAGGAAAACAGCACTGCCAACTTCTCCTGGCAATTACTTTAGTCATTGAACAGATTTTTGATCGCCTTTCTTGATGCAAGCTCCGTTGGGTTTGTACAATGTACATTAAAGATTAATTAATGTGAAATGTATATTACCATTAACATTACAAATATGGGAAAAAAAACAAGATAGAAACCTTTGATTATTTTCAGTATGCAAAACATTCTTTAGTGTATTGAAATTGAAATATTAAAATATAATAATTCAAGCTTTTGTATATGTTTAGGATTAAAATAAGTAATTAAGGCTTTACATCAAATACAGTTTATGTAATTAGAGCATATGTACTATGTAATGCATCATGTGCATTGGATGTTCTCCGAACTAGAAAGTCTTTGGGAACCACTTTTTTGTGAAAGGTCATTCTGTGTCCAAGTCTGCTGTCTATATACCGCACACTGAGATAAGGCCAGCTCCAGAAAACTGGGTATTAGCCGCTCTATTTCCCCCGGCAAATCCTCGGCTTAGCGATAGCATGTATACAGAGTGCTCAAAATGGTCAGTCTGCGGGGATAACTGGAGTAGCGGGGTAGGGAAATAGGGAGGTGTGAGGGGAGAAAGAGGGAGTTCACGAGAGGAACTTGGGCAGGGATGTGGATTAAATCTGATAACCTGGCTCTGGGTTAGATGTGCTCTGGCTGATCGTAGACTTAAAGGGTTGCCAGATCTCTGAAAACTAATGCAGTTAATTCAATCTATTGCATACGTAATGACTCTTCTCCAATTATATGTCTTCCTGTTCAGATACATGTACAGGAAGGTTAATATATAATTAGGAATTTGTCCTAAGGTTTCTGTGAATGCTGCCTTTACATGTAAAGAAGCCATGTTACTACATGTGTACCGGAAAAATTCCAGGGCATGTAGTGTATTATAAGTTGAAACGCACAGGCCATGCAATGCATGCCCTTCGTTTGACAGTCCCTCTCTTTCAAGAGAGGGCAGCACCCTTCTAGAATTAAAGGATAGAAATTTTTGGCAGTAAGACTATATAGCTATCATGAAATGTGATGTTCCCTCTCACAAAAAAACACTTCTGTAATGACAAAATTATTTGGCAGAAGGGGTGTCCTTATTTTAGGGGGACTATTCTGTTACTTATAGATCAACATTTTCTGGTATATCGTGCAATACATTAATTTGTTATATTACTGGTAATTGTTTTGGTGCAGGCAATAGCTGTTAAACTATGGTACTAGCATTACAGGCAGGGAGACATTATATAATGACAAGTTATAATGACACCTATTTCAGCTGTCACCAGCCTGTTTCAGACCTCAAGATAATTGTAGATAATCAGCAGTGGTTGTGAAAACGTTCGCCTCACACACATCATACCAATAACTACATGTACATGATGTACCAGTACATGTGTTTTAATAATTTTGAGATTAGTTAATGTGCAAACCTTCATTTTTAACTAGGAGCGATATGTACATGTGGCATAGAACACTTAGTAGCCACGAACCATATTGTACATGTACAGCAGTCCCCTCTGATATTAAGATACCATCCTTCTACCAGACAATTCTGCCTTTACATGTATTAGAGAGTTGTTCTTAATCCTTATGTGAGAGAGAGCACCATATGCATTCTCAGTACCGGTGCATACATGTACGAATGCTGCCAGGAATTTGTGTCCTTAATTCTATAGAGTGGAGTCCTCTGCAGAAAGTATCCTATATAAGAGATGAGGGATCACTCTAGTGAAACACAAGTGTGACTGCATCATAGGCGCGGCATGGTGACAAATAAACCTCCACGAAAAGAGACTACTGGTCCCTTTAACATTCAGGGACGTAATTGTATTCAGCGTAATTTCAGTTCATAAACATTTTCTGTAGATCTCAATTACCGTAAGCCAAAAAAGGAGAACTATAAATCGATCACCTTGCTCTTGTCCGTGTTCTCTCCATTACCACCCTTACCGTTCTTGCTTTTCTTTTTTTACGAGGGTTAACGGCACAGTTTTTTAGTATCTGGTTTTCCACTACTGGAATTGAATCAGGCCTTTGAAGTCGACATCCCTTAGAGTGGCGCCGGCATCTGCACAGAACACAATTTCCTCCGTCTGTCCGATTCGCTTCCACCGCGACAGCCGTCCCCTCATGCTTGGATGAGCAGGGGGTTAATCAGGTTGACCTTTTGACATTTTCTGGAAGGAGCGAGATGTCGCAGGTATTTGCCAGAAAGACTGTCTGATTTAAGCGGCATGGCGGCCTCAAGCCGGTGCCGGGCCACGTCTCATGTTCGGAGTCAGGTGATATGGTTTTACTCCGTGGCTGATCAGGAATGATTGGCTGTGACAGTTAAATCGTGGAAGTTTACCAGGCGCCTAGAGCTATGAAGTTAGCAGTATATCAGCTTTCATCAGTGTCTTCATCTGCAGGTGTCAAATGATATACAGTAGTCCCTCTCTAATAAGGACATCCCTTCTGCCAAAAAACTCGTCCTTATTAGAGAGGTGTCCTTTGATGAGAGGGAGCACGTACCACATACATTTGCAGTACTTGCTACCACAAATTTTGTGTCCTTTATAGAGGGGTGTCCTTTCTAGAGTGTCCTTTAAAAGACCGACTACTTTATTGGAAACAGCAAATGAAAAATATAATTACTTTAATATATTACCTATGACCAAATATATATATAGATCAGTTGCTGAAAATTTAAACAGATACACATTATACATACTATACTTAAAACTATATACAAGCTGTTCCGTAGCATCTCTGCATGTATATATTCATGAGTACAAGCTAATTAAATTATCCATGTCAGTACTTTTTATTAAAGTTCCATTAATGGTATACATGCAGTGCTGACTTTTCTGCACTTTCATAGTGCATAACAATTGCATTTATTTTATTGTATACCAGAAAGTCTATTTACTGGTATACACATAATATTGTGTGTATGTATCCCCAAACATGGGTAATTCCTAGTTGGGGTGTGCATTGGTCTTTAGGTCTTTGTCTTTTAGATCTTTGTGTTAGAAACTTCTGGTCTTTCAAGACAAGTGGTCTCTGGTGGCAGTGGTATCTCAAGGCAGGTTTCATTGTCCTGTAAATATGATATAGGGGGAAGACTCAGTATTAATGATCAACAGATAATTCGCTGTAGGAACAATTCCTTCAGCAGCCAGGCAGATGTAGACTTTTCAGACATGTAGTGGTTCATCTGTGGTGCTGATGATGACAGTTGCCTCTCAACCATGCTCAAGACAGCAAAAAAGAGTTGTGTTGCACAGCGCTGAAATCTGATTTACTATAGTCACTGTCCGATTTGCATTACATTTTATTAGGTAATAAAAGCAGTATTTCCATATGTGGGGGATAAACATGACAATCTGGGGTTTTAGGTTATGGTTGTTCTTTATTGATACATGTATCCCCATTCCTGACCCTGCCTTTGCCTTCTGTTTTATCAAATGTGCAGAATCTGATATGACAATCAAATATATGCTATACATATGCAATACATATAAATGTTGTATACTGTAAATTCATTAATGTTCGCGGGGATTAATGTTTGCATCTTTGAGGCAAAACCATGTTTGCGGGGATTAATATTTGCGGTTAGCTCAGGTCTTGTTAGTTATCTAGGTAGATGAATTGTTTGCGTGGTATTTATTTTTGCGTTTTAAAGATGGTCGCGAAATTCGCCAAATAAATCCCTCGCAAACATTAATGAATTTACAGTAATCTGCTGTCTCAGGCTAAAGTAGGAAAATTGCTCGTGTGACAATCTGAGTCAAGGTGTACATGTACTGGAATATAATATGATATGAAGCTACGGTATACGTTGGGAAATTTTTCATGTGATCAACTCCAATTAAGGTGTATATTGAACATTATATGTATTTATAGTGGGAAAAAATAATTTTCATCTGGTTCTGAATTACAGATAGAATGTGTATGCAATGATAGTAACAAAAATATTTTTCACACGGCATCGAAAACACGCCGAAGGAGTGTAGCACTCATGTAATAGTTGGAATAATTTTCATGTGAGGCACCTAAATGTGTATACATGTATACACATATGAGGAAATATGAAGTGGAATAATTTTCCAGTGAAACCCTGAACTAAGGTACATGTATGTGTGATTTAAATCATATTATTATACACCTGAAAAATCTCCCTATACTTTACCACTATACTTTACTTTACTTTTGGAACAATCGTGCAATAAATGTTTATATTGAATGATGACCTTTTGTTTATTGCACTCTAACCCTGACCCAGCTTTTCAGCCAATAGCAAAGGCAAATGTGCTCTATGTTTACATAATTCCATCATTTGTTTTGGCTGTGTTAGCAAAGTCACCGAAGTTGATACATATTGTATATGCCCTACAGGCATGAATAGGAAAAACATTGGGAGTTAATGCTGTGTTGAAATGAGCTTTTCTGGTGTAAAATACGACTTAATGTCACATACATGACATAAGGTGTTCGAAAAGTGAAGTGGCAGGTATATAATACATATTATCGCACAACTTTAACAATTTATTTTTGTATGGACCAACAGCTGCATTCATTCTGACGAATTGTGAGTTGGCGTTCATTCCGACGAACTTGTGAGTTGGGATGAATGCAGCTGACCTTTAATAATGTTAGGATACTTCAACTAATAAATTTGTTATTTTGTCTGTTATAGGAATATTTTGTTCATGAGCCCAGAATCAAGCGCATCGATGGAGAGGACATGGTTCACGACATGAAGACGAAGATGGAGACCATGTTGGAAAATAAAGTGCGAGCGTTACAGGTGAGACAACATGACACGAAACATGTGGTACAAATGTGTAAGTAATGTGTTTTCATGTGCCACATGTATTGTACATCGTTGAGGCTTGAATAAAAATTAAATTGTAATGGGTGTAGCAGTTATATTGGGCTAAATCATAAAAGAAGTCTAAATTAGCCTTAATTTATAACAAGAGAATAGACTTACGTGAAATGTATTTTCCTCATGTACAAACAATAGATAAATGTGGATGCAGCGTTGTGTTTTTATATGAAAGCTTTAGATAATCCACATCAACACAGCTCCTATAAATCGGCATGAAAAACTGTTGCTTTAATGTTCAAAACATATATAAAATATAATTACCCCTGAAATTGACACCATGAGATTATAAAATAATTATCTGCATATGCACAGCATGTGCAGTTGCATTGAATTGTGCATGCCAAGAATTTATTCATTTTGTGAATGTAACATACATTCAGACCTTCCAGCTAAAGACCACCTGCATATAAGGACCCTATTTTGTTGGTCCCTACGGGGGTGTTTAGACAGTGGTCTATTTTACAACCATTTATTTTAGGATGAATTTGCTCATTAGACCACCTAGCTATTTTGGTCCCAAATTGCAGTTTTGTGTACATGTAATATTGAAACTTTATTTTGAGACCACCTGCAATATTAGACCACATTTTTATGCATGCATGAGTGGTCTTAGAATAGAGGGGCCAGCATATACTGGGCTGGAGTCTTAAAAGGATTTTTGCTTACGTCAAAAATCTGAGCAGTGTGATTGGCCAAGAATCTGACTTAAGTCAAAACTTAAACTCAGAGTACTTTCGAGAACTCCAGTCCCTGGTCTACATATAAGTAGGCTATTTCAGGTTTCACAGTTCAGAGTAACTCTTCACTAGGAGACTGCGACCCTAAGTAACTTAATGTGGAATCTCCAAATGAAGGGGCAGTTTTATTTCTGCCTTTATGACCCCAGGGCCTAATTTAGGACTAGCTAGTTGGCGAGTTTATTGGCCCTCTGAAAACCTTACTAGAGGAAGATACCATATGGGATAAACTAGGAGGCGAGGGGTAAACCCTAAGACCATCTGGACTGATTCCCCTTGGGGGTCCAGTTGCTAGGCAGCGCCGGACATATACACATATACTTGTAGCCTTTTAGTACTTGTAAGATGTTTTAAAAGAGGTCAGTTTTAAGGCTCTTGGCAATGTTTGAAGGAATTACAGTATGATTAACAAAGGGAATGATCTTCGGCGCACCTTAATTATTTTGAAATACAATGAAACATGATCATGTGGTTGTGAAGCAGAATTTAAATCAAGGCTGGTCACAAGACTTTTTTTATATCAGAAAGCAAAGTATAAATTTGAAACAAAACAACAAATGTACAAAAAAGGCGATTATTGATCAAAACGAGGTCTTTATATAGAGGAGAATCGTCAAATAATTGATGAAAATATTAAAGCTTATTTAAGCCAGCGTTGCGCAGTCATCTAACCTTAAAAGCATGTTGTTTATTCAGTTTTCCGCCATTGGGGCCGTGTTTCTTAAACAGAAAAAAAAAAGTGTTGAAAACAACTTAAAATCAGTAGCTATACCCTCTGCACCTGCTGTTGTCTCCTACATTGTATCATCAGATCAGTTTCAGTGTAAATAGGTTTTGAAAAACTGTCCCCAAGGCATCAATGTGGATGCTGTTTGTTGGAAACGACCAGGACAAATATATCCGGTAGCCGGACTCTCAGAGTCCGGTAAGGGAGGACTCACAAAGAGGCACTTAGTGCCTGGCTTGGCTGGCCTGACCCTGACAGTATAGACTGCCCTGCTTGTTGTCCTTTCTGACCTACCACATGAAAGAAGCACCCGGTTCCAGCCTTTCCATTCCACCCCCCACCCCACCCCACCCCCCAAAAAAGAAAAAAAAAACAGTCGATGAGCTTAAACGCGGAACCAGAGAAGTCCCTTTGTTCCGATTTTACCGCCTCTTTTAAATTTTCTTTATTAAGCCAGCCATTTTCTATAAATTCTTGGTTTTAATGGTTCTAAATCTACACAGGAAAATTGCTTCGGACTTTGCCTCCTCTTTTAAATTTTTTGTAGCTGACCATTTTTTATACAGTCTTGGTCTTTTTTTTTTATTGGCAATTCATTGTCAGTACACTGCACAATAAAATTGTAGAATGCACATGCCAATACAATACATATGTATTACATTGCAAAAGGGGTTTACTGTTCATTCAGCAGAATATCCCCTACAGTCTTGGTTTTAATGGTTTTATGAAAATCTTTCTCTGCATGTACTTGCTTAAAATCCTAGGTTCCACATAAATCTAACCATCATGAAAATGGAATTTTGAACATGTTGAATTTCACTACATTTGCTTTGGGAAGGTAGCCCTAGTTTGGATTTGTTGAAGACAATCAAGTCTATAATCCAAGACAAGTGTAATCTTTAATCTCTTTAATCTTTGGCTGAATTCCAGTTGGATGTGTGTAAAGGATTAATCAAATAGGAAAAACCTGTCCTGCAGGTACCTTAGGTATTTTGTAAAACCTTACAACATGAAATCACACCTATTCTGCAGTTGAAAATCATGTATTGGCACCCAACGTAACACGCCTATTCAGAAATGAAAATTAAAAGTAAGCCCTAGAAAATACTAAAGCTATTTAACGATATGAAATTTCCCCACTGTGTACAGTATCACCACAGCTTGGATCACAATGTTACAAACAGTGCAATGCAAAGATGGAAAATCCTTTCTTACAGGTGAATTATACACACATAACATTGAATTATATACATATAACATACATGTTCGTGGTCCAGTTTCAGGAAACTTCTTAAGCCCAAACTGCTCCAAAGTTATATTATCGGTTATGTTAAGTTAAATAACTTGAAGTGTTACCATAGCTGAGACTGGATGTTGGCGCTCTTCCCGAGCTTTTGGCCATCACTGGCCTCCTTCAGGGATGCTGACGTGAAACGTACACAGGGGAAAAAGGAAGAACCCTCGGTTGCACAGGATGACACACGAGCCAGATCAGGGAACCAACCAAAGCAGTAGGAGAACACATTGGTATGAAAAGAGACAAGATCACAGAGGAAGAAGTGACAGTACTAGCAAGATATAGTCCAATACATGGCAGAAGAAGATGAGGGAGGCTGAATGGAAATTATAGAACACAAAAATCAGAACTGAACAGGGACAATGGATATGACTTCTCAGCCATATATACATGTAACAATATCCTACAGTGACACTCCCAGGGCATTGGGGGGCGCGCGCTTCCTGAAGGCCTGCTCTGGCGTCACCACTCCTGCAGAAGGCCAGTGATGGCCAAAAGCTCGGGAAGAGCTGCAGAGCTCCAATATCCAGTCTCACCTATAGTAAAATTTCATGTTATGCTCCAAAGTAGATCCTAGTAACGTAGCGAAGACAGTAGTTGACATTATAGTGATTACTGAACTCTATGTTTTATTCTGGACTTGGATTTTTCTGTGTCTTTTTTTTCCGGAAATTGAATGGGCCCTCAGTTATGTTCACAACTACATGTACGTGTACATGCTTCACCCAACCTACCAGATGCTTAGATTCATAATCCATGATGACCATTCTGATTGCTTTAGCTGGCTTAATTGTTATACAATGTACTAATTAAGAGCCTATCCTGAGGGCCCTGCTTGATTTCTCAAGGGAGTGTCAGGAAATATTGCACATTTATTAACTCAAATCCCATAGAGAATCTTCCCATTTAGGTTGTTTCAGTACCATGCATGACACAGGTCTCATATGTCAAAGGCTTATAGAATGGTTTGCAATGGACAAGCGTCATTTATCTCAAAAGTTACATGGCTATTATTACCTCTATGTTTACAAAAAAATTTTACACTAAATATACAGTAGTAAAGGCATTAATGTTTGGCCCAATTTTTTTCCTAAACCTTTTGCATTGACTGCATGCGCTCTGAATTAACAGTTAATTGCATGTAATGCTTCTGAAAATTTTATTGCAAATTAATCATGGTAATTCCACCAATCAGAGCATTGCCCATTGTGAAAATCATTGAAAAGGTAATTTTTAATAGCAGCAGCCCCAAAATGCGTGCTAGGCGTAATAATTATTTGCAAAAGTGCATCGATTTAGTACCTGTTTTAAATATTATCATTGTTTTCAAATTTTATTTCAAAGCATTTCACTGCCTGAGGTCTTTTCATATATTTATTATTGTTTACTTGTTTACGTTTAAGAACTAAGCAATGGATGTGTAACCATTACTTCAACAAAACCGCATTTTCTTTAAACTTCCCCATTTTGGCGTTAATGGCGTCCGAGGAATCGAATTCCCCCAGTCTTCCGGGTATCAAAGCGCTTCACATTATGGAGTGATTTTTGTGTACCAATGTCCTTTGGTGCCATTTAAGGCTGCTGGGGTCAATGCTTTCCTCCTCTGACTTGGTTAGGGAGGTTTTCCGCTTAGTCAAGGGGTTGATAGAACTGCACCGCCTCGTCCATCATTTCAAGGCGAAGCTTAGATCTTTTCCTACGAGGTCTGTCAGTGGTCTAAATGGCATGTAAGGCCGCGTGTGCTCCCCAGACGGTCACCACTGGACACACATCAATTTCTTGTACACAACAAAAGTCAGAAGCTGTGATGGGAATGCGCAATATTGTGTACCGTTGGATCCTAGCATTTGAGTAGGGAAGACTTAGGATTTCTGTCTCTGCAGGGACTGACATGCTTGCAGATGGAAAATATATGGAGTTTATGTACCGTAGATTAAATAATTTAGCATATACATGTAGTATATTTAAGGATTTCAAACATCCTAATAATAATTATTTTTGTTTGGTGAGCAAACGCCAAGAGATCGCAGATATACATTGACACCTTTATGTCAATTAAGCTTTGAACCCCCATCAAAAGCTTCCGGCTGAGTTTGTGGCAGTTTGCCCGGCCAATTTGAATTTGTCAACTATAATTTTACAAACAATTAGCTGATTGGTGTATTGATTATATTGATTAATTATTGGATGAAGTATTCCAATTAAATATTTTGAAGAAAAATCCTGGACAATCACAAAATTAATAGGCAGCATGCAGCAATTGTCCCGAGTATATAGTAACAATTACACACTGTAATAGCTGGTGCAAACTCTACATAAGTGACAAAAATTACACTTTTTGTTCACAAAGGTCTTAATCAAGTGTCAGATCAGGGGAGTTTAATTTGACTGATCAGCAACTCTTTATCAAACATAGATCTACCTAGCACTGGTAAATTTAAATGTTTCGAAATCTCAAGGTTGCATTTCAAAAAGTAACATGTTAGCAAACTGTAAAATACTGTGGATATTCACAGTAATTATCATATTTGATAAGCTGCAGTGAATTATTGTACAGGTAATTCAAAGGTCTGACTGACAACGGATTGTTGCTATTTCAATTGTTTTATGTGTTTCAGAATTGCATATGTCAAATAGGCCCTTTGCTGATATTTCTAACTCTCCACTAAGTGAATCTATAATAATACTACTGTATAACTCCTTGGTAATATAGAGTTTTGCCCCAAAGGACAAGACGATTAAGGGTTAATTAATTCCTGATTGTTGCATATACATTGTATACATGAATGGATAATAAAGGGGGGCCTTTGCATAAGTACTATTTGTACTTCTGAGGACGATCCAAAAAATAACCTCGTATATTAGATTAGAGGGAGAAACCAGAGGTTGCTGGACTGAGGATCCATGACAGAAAAACTGAGACTGAATTCATTGAAGCTGTGTGTAATTTCCCACATTTTTCAGCTTTAATACTTTTACTTTTGCATAGGTCATGTATTTTTAAGGTTTTATTCTATGGATGCATGTACTGGTATATTCCATGAATCAACTTGTACAGAATCATGGGATATTAATGTTGACGACCATCATCAAAGTCTCCAAAGTATTAATCTGCACCTCATTGGATAGAATATACATGTACATGTTTAGAATATGCAACAGCAAGCCTACATGTATTTGAAAGAAAGGCATTTAGTTTAAACAGATACATTCTGTTTTAAGTTACTACAAATAACACATTGTTTGGAACACAGCCTATTTTTCATGCAATATGATTACCTTAGTGTCATGTAATAATTAGCTAGCTAGTTTGTCTACTGAAGGCTATATATAGTGTTTGTATATGATTGGAGGATGATCCAATGATCGAGTCACCTTGCTGCTCTGAGGCAGACGGCACTGAGCCTATAAAAAGAAAGGGCACATGTTGTTCTTAGGGGCTTTGGCCTCTTCTAGGCTTTCACTCACGTTGACTCAGGAGAGATGTAAATACAGTGAAACTGTCTTGAGAGACCACTGCCATGAGAGACCACCTGTCTTGACAGACCACACAATTTTGGCAGAAGGAGCTACATTTCAATATAACTGAACCTGTCACCTAAGACACTACCTGTCTTTGACAGACCACATTTTTGCGGCCAATGGGGTGGTCTTTCAACACAGGTTCCATTACCTTGTAGAGATAATGGTCAATTTAGGAGATCCTGAATAAATGCCATGTTATATTGTACCTCTTGCCTCGTCAGC
>JAAUYG010078505.1_pt1 | contig 12929 bp, 11 predicted proteins | sample 7278091 | NCBI WGS metagenome assembly JAAUYG01 (sample SAMN14350201, study PRJNA611818) | marine sediment metagenome | isolation source: surface marine sediment (0.6m) | place: French Polynesia: Moorea | collected 2018-08
GTTAATTAGCTATAATAATTGATAGGTATAATTACCAAAATCATCATGGTTATGGCACTCATGGTCCTTTACTAGCATCTGAAGTTTGAAAGAGCTGTGATTCACTAGTTTCAAGATATTACAGTTTTTTAATTTAATTAGGCTAATTAGCCATGTTATTTAATAGGTATCACTACCAAAATCAATAGGGTTCTAGCACTCATGGTCCTTTACTATCATCCCAAGTTTGAAAATGCGATTCACGGGTCTTGAGATATCTTGTCCACAACATCCGGTACGGAACAAAAAATAAATAAATAAATAAAAAGAAGTAGCAAGTCGTGCAGCTCGGACGAAGATTGCCGAATAGATAAGAAAACATATTGATTTGGAATATTACTCAAAACCTAAGAAACCCTGGTTAGAAGTGTAGGTTTGAGCAGTCTGTTGCCGACACCTTACGTTTCGTCCCTTTGGACAATCGGAACCCTCAGACAATTATCTGCTTGAGCTCATAAAACATCCGTCTGTTTTAATGACCAGTAGCACTGTGGCTACGACTGATACTGAATTACTGAATTAGCTTTTATCAGAAACCGACACCGCGGATTCCCCGAAATCGTAAAAACATACACAAGGGATCAGTATGGTCTTCTCAAGAGCTTTTACTACAGTTAATCTTATTTGGTTACTAGTAGTATTTTGTATTTTTTCGTTCGTTTATCCCCGTATTTTTACACCTCACCAAAGTCGCCAGAGAGACATATCGAATAACGCAGTTCCGGTTTTATCGAAACCGTGACACCCCCGAATTGGATATGTAGGTGCAAAATGCGGGGGCTTTATATGAAGCGGTGGCGGACATTGTGTCTACAAGGCCCTGTCAGTTGGCCACGCCGCTTTATATGAGGTGGCACTCAACTTGAGCTCCGCATGGGGGCGAAATGGCTCTCTATAGCACGCCGCCCGGTCATTAATAGCCGGCTTGAATATGTTGTGACAACTTATCATAAAGGCGCACGGGTCTGGGCAAATCTCCGGATATATAGGTAACTGCGCGGACTATTGTGGGCGCCTATAGATTTCTTCTGCAATCGAGATATTTGTTGTCGTCAGTCTTGGTGAATCATTGGTGGAAATATAGGAGTACTGGAGATTTACTGGATTTCTTTGGATCTATGGAATAACTCGCGAATTTAAGAAATGAAATAGCATCGGTTGATTGGGTTTGTCTTTGGTAAGTACATGTATATGATAATGGCAAGTTGAGATTTTGGTTTGCAAGCCGAAGAGGCAAATGACAGTTTACTGAGTTCTATCTGCGGCACAGTGCCAGTAGGCTCTACATGCACCGATATATTAATCAGTATTAAAATGCAGTTAATTTTGACCTGCGTGTGTAATTAACATGGGACTGCATGGGCATGTATGATAATGGTAATGCTGTAAATGGTTTTTGTAGGGTTTATATTCCGATAGTATAAAATTTAAAAGCTTTACGTGTGACCAAAAGCTGTTGTGATGGTTCTCTTCCAATACACCTTTGAAACACAATCATTTACCTCGCGAAGATTTTATTGCAACTTTGAAATAAGCGTTTGGGTGATAATGCGGTCCCCAGCAGATCAATCGTTAGCGAGTTCACATCCCGTGTCGAGTCTTTGATACATCTAGACTACACAAACTAAGTTAAGGATATTTAATATCCTTATCTTTTTTGTGTAGTGTATGTCTACATCTGCTCTAGACTTTTTTGACCCAGTTTTGCCAACCACGTGTGTTCAAAGACTTGTTGACCCAAACCAGCGATCAATTCATCTCCGTACACTCTGCAATCGAGGATACCGGTAAGCAAACGTTGTCGTGTTCGTCCGTTTGGCAATGACAATGATATGTTTTTTCAAAGCGCGCCAAGCTAGCATGCAGTGAGAAGTATGCTGATAGAAATCTGATCCCCTATATAACATGAAATATAAACACGTCGACTTTAAATTGTAATTCTGCAACAGCATTGATGTATAGTGCTGCGCCTTTTATTCAAATATCCCACAATGGTATAGGCTTCTCAGTACATGTAGCTTGATCAAGAGATATCTGAAAGGTAGAATGTTCAGCTTTGCAAACATATTGTGTGCTTAAAGCGATCAAGTGGTGTATACTCAAATGCAGCGTGTGCCGAGCGCGGCCGGAGTGTCTGAACCGCTTAAAAGGACAAATGTATACCAATAGCTTAAAAAAATCAATACCGTTTTCTCAACAATCTGGCCAACGCATTCCGCGTTTGACTTTCGCCACACAAAAGATCGATATATAAGTACTAACAAACAAAACCTGGTCCTTCAGCTGAGCTTCTGTGAAAGCACGGCTAACCCGATAATGCCCTCGAGCTCCGCCTGTTGTTGTCTTTAGGGATTAGCGTATGACACGGTTGATCGACCTCTTTGGATGGTACGCGTTGATCTTCTACCTGAATGAAACATTAGTAACAGATCGTCTGCGTTTGGAAACGGCGCGAAAACTCGCGGCCTCGCATTCTGATATTTCTGGTCGAATAGATTTTTGTGATGAATTTTGCTGAATATTATTAGTTTGGGGCGGACAACTGCTGCGAATCGGAGACATGTTAATGTAGTGTAATGCTACTTCGGATCTTTCCTTCAGGTGACGGAAATCTCCGACAGATCATGGACATCGGATATTCTAACACGACGGACGTTGCATCAGGTAGGTCTCTGCTCATATGATTTTTCCTCTGAGCCGAGCTGAAATTGGAAAATGCATACATCATGTACATGTATGCTGGTTCGGGACCCAATGCCTGGCAACTGTGCTACTCAACAATCTGCCTCATGTGTGCATTGAGACGTTTGGGTGACGTATGGAATTTTGATGATGATGATGATGATGATGATGATGATGATGATGATGATGATGATGATGATGATGATGATGATGTAGAATTAGACTATTTCGCTATTCCTGCATGAGTACTTCCCCATTTCTTCGTTCATATTCATCAATGTTTTACTGCTTTGATTTATGAATGAACGAAATTATTCGAATGCTGGTAGACACCGGGTAAAAAGATTATTTGCAGTTATCTGTAAACTGGCAAATACTGCACTACCACGGATCACGATCGAAATTGCATACTTTACTCGTGGCTGTTCTTTTGGATTTTATCAAATGTTTCATTATGATCATCGTAATTCCCTCCAGATATTGCAACCACCGATAAGGATGAAATCTCATCGTCTGCTACATTGGACGGGGTGCCGTTGTCACTCATGGCAACGGTGTGTGCCTTGGCGGGTCTGGGCGTGGTATACGCTGTGGCAATACTCATCTTCAATGTCCTTCATAGCAAAGACAAGTAGGTGTAACAGTTGGCTCCAACATTCACGAGCCTTACCTTTAAGGATGGAATCGCATATCAGGCTAAAATTTCTTTTATTGTTTATTTAAAGACTTAATTTTTAGAGATTTTCCTCGTGATATCCAGCATGTTATTCGCCAACGGAATAATTTTGCTAACTTTTGATCTTTAAGAAATTCTACACACGGTCGTTATTTGCAGAATTTGGTCTGGAGCTCAAGATAAATGCCCGATAGCGTAAAATGACGCCAGTATTAATGCTGGTGTTGCTCAATGAGGAATATGGCACTTTCCAATCCCACAAAAAAACAGCACCATAAGACACGGTAAATATGATTGCTACCGGAAGTATTTAACCATTTCCGTTTGGGCATCAACTGGAATTCGATTCTATAATCTCATTTAGAACATAATATCGTAACTGTACCTTGGTCGGGATATGGAATTTAATGGCGTGATCCTATTACATGTACCGCTGCAGGGTGATCAAGATGACAAGTCCCAACGTGAACGTCATCATCCTGATGGGCTGCTGTGCCGCCTACACCAGCATGATCCTGATGACACTGGATACAGGGCGAGTGGGGAAGTCGACAATGGAAAAACTTCTCCAGGTACAAAATATATGACCAGTGAGACATTAGTGTACCATTGCCAACTGCACGTGATAATTGCGTGTAAAATTCCAATCCCAACTTAATGTGAGTCATGAATGCAACGTGATCCTAATAAGCTTGCTAGGTTTCTTTTGTTTTGCGTTTCAGTTTGACCATTGTAATGCTAATTTACCCTCATTGCTTAGATGTGATGTTTATTGCTTTATTTTACATACATACTATCCATCTTTGAAGTGTTGCTTTGAAAATGATTGCCAACCAGAGTGCGCACTATACAAACGGGCCAAGAAGTAACTATTGGGTCGCAGAAGAAAATGCATAAGCATCAATAATAAGAAGCGGGATTGGCACACAATCCTGTAAGTGATTATAATGTGATCTTATACTAGTAATTTGGTTTCCAGACTGTGACGTATTTGTGGATTATGGGATTTTCTCTGGTCTATGGAGCTATTTTCACCAAGTGCTGGAGGCTGTACATGATCTTCAAGAATCTTAACTGCAATAGCAAGGTACGTAAAGGTATATGCTACAGTAGTACAACATCAGAAAAAAGCAAAGATCGGCTTTTAAGTTTTGAAAATATACAAATGGGCCTATTAGGCCCATTTGTATATTTTCAAAACTGGCTAACAAGCAGGTGAGATACAATGTAATTCGCGAGTTGTCGATCCAAAGCCCACCGGTTTATCGCTCGGCAATCACACCACTTTCAGTAGTAAGTTTTAGTGATCAAAGTTAAGACCCTGACGACTATCTCTCATTGGTAAAGCTGTAACTGGTACAATCTGTATGGGGTGCTTCAGCGAAAAATATAACAGAAAATATGAAAGACAGAAAATTACACAGTAAAAGAAAAAGATAATAAGAAACCTTACTGTGGGTCTTGGAATCGGAGTCTCTACCGCAGTTCTTGTCACGTGCACCAGGCCACAAAATTTGGAACAGCACACTGATTAACAGTAACGCATGCACACTAATTATGCTTTACATACCTTCACAGATGACCCGGGACGAACACCTGCTGCTAGGAATCGTGTTGATGCTGATACTGGACCTGTGTGTCCTCCTGCCCTGGCACATTATAGATCCAATCCGGTGTCATAGACGAACAGTCGCTGAGGTGTTCCAGGTACAGGTTTTTGTCTTTTTACGTTAATGACCTGGGGTGGGGGCCTCATGACATCTCGCCTCTCCAAACATCAACTGTGAAAAAATTATAAAGCAATCGAGGTTTAATTTAAGTAGGGTACAAGTGAGGGAATATTTGTGATCAATATAGTACAGTCAATGATCAATCACTTGTGATCATGCTTCTTATGAGTCATTCCACTGATAACGCTTGTGGTTATAGAAACTGTCTTGTGGTTATTTATCAAAAAGACAACAACAACTACTACTGCTGCTGCAACTACTACTGCTGCTGCTACTACTACTGCTACTCAGTATTGACACTGCTGTTACTCCTGGAACCACGAGTACTCTTATATGATAACAAAGATAACGATAGTTATGAATGGACAGCGCTACCGATGTTTTCTCAAAATTGTGAATATTGCAAAATACTATATACATGTAAGATCAAGGTGAAGATAAAGAAAAGGGACATTCGTTTAGATCATATATGACAGACACTTATTCTTGTGTCCTTCAGGCCGACACGCTAACCGATGAAGAAGTCCAGATTGACGTGTGCCGATCTCTCTACCTGGAAGTGTGGGTCGGAGTCACGTACGCTTACAAACTTATCGTTCTGGCTGTCGGTGCCTTCTTCGCATTCCAAACACGCCACGTCACACTTCCGGCCATCAAAGACGCCCGGATGCTCTACGTCGTCATTTGCAGCGTCATCGTCATGGCCATTGTGGGACTTCCGGTGATACTAGTGGACAACGTCGGGATGCGTTTGAAGGTGGCGGTCGGCAGCCTCCTTGTGTGGTTCACTGTGACGGAGGTTATCACGTTGCTTTTATTGCCTAAGGTAAGTCTTTTCAAGATTATTGGGAGAGTGTATGAAGTACAATGTATGTACAGCTCCGTGTGTAATATGTCTGTAAGGCTTCCACCATTTTCAAAAGTGTCTTTCTGTTAAGATACCGATATCATCTGGAGATCTTGAAATAGGACGTCGAGATGACACCCTGGACCTATCTCGAAATCTAAAGATCGGAGACCGAGATCCCAAGATGCCATTTCAGGATCTTGACTTCTTCGAGATTTCAACATTATCTATATAGACCTATGTCATGTGTGATTTCGTTGAGATAAAATAAACTAAGAGATGGTATGTGTCCTAAATCAGCCACCGTACATGTGACAGTAATTAGTGTATAATAATATATTCCTGTAAGAAGGTTAGATGGGCCTATATATTTTGTATAAAATGTCAAGTTTAGAGAGAGTTGTATTGGCTCCACAAAGCAGGTATTGTCGATTACCTCCCATCAGCGCTAGAAGAAGGGGGTACTGTTCTCTTTTACCTGTAAAGATATCATACCTACACTGTATGCTGGGTTTGATTTACTTCTTTGGTTGTACGCTATAAAGTTCCGTTGACCAAGTTGAAGTCCCCCTAAAAGTACATAGCGTCATTTATCTTTTGTGTTGCTGTGTACCTAGGTTGCGCCCCAGAAATTGCGGTGTACTTTTCAACAAATTCTATGTGTCTGATAAACTTGTATATGCTTGTACGGGAGGTTTTGTTATGGAATAGCATATAAACATAATCTGATGGTCGCCCTCATAAGTTGCCCTGTTAAATGGCTGATCATTTTGCATGTCTCTCTGCAGGTTGTGCTGTGGCGGCGTGAGAAGAGCAAACCCAGCATGGGGGTCGGCGAAACTCCCAGTCGTTTCCAGTTCGCAGAGTCAATGAAGCGTACTCAGGAGGCAGTGCGCAAGCTGTCATCCTGCCTGTGTTGTGGCTGGCTGGGAGACGCCGGGGACAAGTACGCCCAGGATGTTATCAACACCGAGCTGGAGATGCTCAAGCGGACTATCCGCCAGGTCAGTGCAAGCTTAGCTTTTACTTGTACAATGAACACACATCAGCGGAATTCCTCTTTAGGAATTAAAGACCACATCGAGAAACCACATGATTGTAATTAAGATAATTCTGGCCTCGATTGTGGGTTTTTGTAACTTCGGGTTTCTACTGTAATTTTTTAATCTGCCTGCACTTTGCAGTCATTTTGTTTCAATGCAGACTTTCTTACACGGACAACCGAAAAGCCTTTTCAGGTTTATTGTCGTACGACTCAAGAGTCGGTGACAATTAGCCTATGAAGTCAGTTGTCATAAATGCACAAACCATGCGGTCACTCTTCCTGGCACAAACTTCTTGCAGACAGTAAGAAATGGATAGAAACTTCTGTCATTTAATAATCTCTACCACAATTTAACCGGACAAAGTTACAACGGAGACTTGCTGATTTCGAGTTGCTGCTTTTTCAACTTGTTCGATTCTAGCAGGGTTTTGTGCCTTATGATTAATGCATATTCATTTACAGAAAGACGCCATTATACGGGAGCTCAACGACCGTCTGTATGTGGGAGTGGAGAAGTTTCAAGAGTATCTGAGAAGCTCGCGGAAGCAGGAAGATATGGAGTACACCCTGAGACAGACGCATGCTTACCGAACCAGCTCACAGCCTGTCAGATCACCGGAAGAATACGAGGTGGATTACGGTCACGTGGCCCCGTCACGTGTCGAGGACAGACGCCAGATGAGAGGCCAAATCAACCAGTCGTACATGGAAGGGTCTTATCTCGAACCGAACATTAACGAGGATCTTCAGTGGCAATCCCGAGCAGATTCACGGGTTTCCATAGACACCACGTTGAGCGGAAACGACGATATAGGCGGCGTGTACGCCATTGCAGAGAGCAACAACCCTGACCTCGTGACCCCTCCCAGGCAAACGGGAGAGCATGGCATGCGGGTTCACTTCGACGACAAGCATCACCAACATCAAAGTCCCTCTCCAAATTGCGACAGCGCTATAGACAACGCCTCACCAAGTTCGGATAGTTCGTACCAGAGCACTCCTCCGAGAACACAGGAACCTGGATACATCCAGCTGGAGACTTCTCCGCGAGATGATCGTATCCCTGGAATACACCACGTGACGCGTATCACAGAAAGACAAACGCCTGAGCAGCCGGACTCCAGGTGGCTTAGGCCACCGCGAGATGGCAGCACGAGACATGTCATGAGTCTTCAAGGTACGGATGCAGCAGAGGGCCATGCTATTCAGAGAGACTACGACATGATGATGAAGCGGGCCCACTCCTTACCTTACAAGAACTTTGCAGATCATCATGGCCAGAGAATGGTGTCGCAGATCTAGTGACAGTCTAGTGTTTAGAGAGACGCGGTGCGTTCTCAGTAGTCTAGTGTGATAGATTTATTCTGTAGCAATAACTAATTATTAAAATGTGGTTGATTCCGAGATGGTGCTTCTTGTCGTATGTCTTATATTGATTGTTAGAAAAATATAATGGCATTGTTAGTAACCCACCAGGTGTAAATTACATGTGGGTTAAGAATCCACAGCTGAAAAAAAAAACATTCAAGTGTGCTGTGTGTCGGGTAAATTTTGGTGAGCTTGAAACTTCAAGAAGACACCTAATTTCTTGTGGAAAAATCATTCATGTTTGGTGTGTGCCAAGCAAGCTTTATTCAGTCTGGGCATTTGAAGATCTTCATGAGAACCCGCAAAGGGGAAAAAATATTCAAGTGTAATGGACATTGGGTTTGGAAATTGGAAGTTGCACCTCAGCACCCACAATACCACCCCACCCCCACCCCGTGATGCACAAAGCAAGCAAAGCTAGCTACTTCTGTCACACGATGCCCATCAATCCATGTGTTGAATTTGAAAAATTTGCAAATTATTGAAATTTTATAAGCGCCCAATCGGAAAAACAAAACTTGCACTTTATTGGAAAATCGATATTATTGTATATGGTGAAATCAAGAAAGATTTGGGCCTCTGGATTAAATTTTCCATGTATACGGGTACTTTGAAGTAGCATCCCTCAAGTTCATTTTAGATTAATTTGCAGCACATGAAACATTTTGGCATGGCAGATTTTGAACGCTAATTCGATCAGAAACGCAATTCCTTTCCAGTCCTTTCAAAGTTCTGCGTGGAAGTCCACGCAAAAGTTAGCTGTTAGATATGCTTGACTCTGTCAACTGAGCTACTGTCGTAGCCCAGGCGTCCGTCCATTGTCCATCTATAAAATGCGTTTTCTCAGAAACCGCCAGTCGGATTAAATGCCAAATATTGTGGAAAGGTACCTATTTGCCACATCTCCAGACCCTTTTGTCTGACTCCCGTTCGACTCTTCTCAGGCAGGGCTAATACATGTAGGACACGGAAAGCATCCATCGTCCTTCCGTGCTATAACCTCCATGACCATCTATCATCGCACAGATTGACGCCTCGACTTTTTCCACCTTTTCAAGATTTGCACAACTTCGAAAATTTTAAAAATTCAAGTTACAACATATGTTGTGACATTACACCTTGGATACTTGAAAAAAAAAAAGCTGAGGCAGTATTTAAAGACAAGAGAGTCATTTAGATATGGAAGTTACAAAACGGGTGTACTTCCATGAAAATCCCCCTGTAACTCGGAAACTGCTGGTCGCACATCTGCCAAAAGAGTGGCATCTGAGTCAAGCAGAATTACAAGGCTCCTGGACATATTGTTTCTTTTTGCAAAATTTCCATTTTCCTTTTGTGAATTTTTGTACTTTTCACACGTGAGTATATGTGGGGAAAAAGTTTCAAACCACTTCTCCGAATCCACCAAGCGAATGCCATCATCAAACATTTCATGAACACTCACTGGGCCTGCCTCTACAGATCGTGTAGGCAAACTTTCAGGTTTTTTTTTTTTAGTTTTTTTAATTATATTTAGAAACTTAAATTTCAAGTTTGAAGATACATGTATGCAGTGACATTAGACCCAGGGGATAGTTTGCAAAATCGAAGGCTGTGTCAGAATTTAACTGCAAAATAATATTATATTGAAACGAAAGTTTGAAAATGGGTTCATTCGTTTGAAATTTAACCTGTAATTGTCGCTCAGAAGCCGAGAGCAAACCATCTGCAACTCTCCCGAATACTTATATTAATACTATACAAAAACTGACAGTTTGGTGGCAGTTTAGTCAAGCCGGGTGCCAGTACTTCTGGTCCTCTTGTCACATGTCAAGTTGCATTAGGCATTGTGCCAAGTTAGTTCAATCAATAACTATAACCTTTTGCTTGCTTATGAATCGCCTCTTTCCAAGCTTCACATTGTCCTTAAGAGGCTTTTTATGAGAATCAATATATTGCACCTCCAGATGTCTTCTGCTCAAACAAGGTGCCTGGACTTGTATCCGTGGTATGTTGTGATCTCACAACTGGTACATGCATAGCAAGTGATATATGAAACGTCTAATGTTACTATTAGAACTCTCCCATTAAATTTAGCTTGTAACACCATGATTAGTAACACTAACAGGCCTAATTCCACTCATATTTTGACCCACACTTTGGCGTGCGTATTACAATAAATAACAGGTTCATGGTTCTTGGATTCCCAAACTGACATGAGCACATCTAAGAGCACGCCATGATAGTTGAAGTTTTGCTGTGTATCGCAAATAACCATGTGCGGCAGAGCTGACGGGTTTAGTATGGCAATCATGGGGGAATGCAGGCCAGGAACACAGGACAATATGGGCAAAAATCTGCTTCTGCTTGAGTTATGATCGGACGTGAAATACTGGCTATTACTTTGCTTGGCAATTAGCCAACTTTTGTAAAATTTACTGCAACACTTTTAAAATGGGACTGTGAGTCAAAGGTAAATCATGAAACATGGAGTATCTCCTGATACCTTGGGCACCGGAGTCTGCCTCGATCGGGATCTTTGGAATGATTTGTGGGACATTCAGTGCACTTTTTTTTAATATCAAGTTGCAACTCGAACGCAGCTGCTGCTGCTGGGGCGATCGGAAAGAACGGCTTTGAAAACTATCACAGGTATTACGAAGTGCTAAAAATGGACTTGGGGAGTATTTTATACCTCGGATATGCCAACATCTTTGGTCCTTTAAATGGAAACCATATTAAGCTTTTTCGCGCAGCTACCACAGACCTAACGTTGTCTAATGTGCCAAATAGTCCAAATGCTCAAGCAGAGAATCAAGGTGACATATGGGTCTCTTTTTTGTGCCTTTCTGCTTGTCATATTAGGTTGCGAGACAGTGGCATGGAGGCAAAAAAGACTTGCGATCGAGGGGCTTGAGTAGCGAAGGTGGAATTCACCCTCATAATGTAACGACAGTTAACAGTAATGAGGATGTAGCCTGTCGATTTGAAAAGCAGAATATGTACCATGTGTACAATGATGCATAGAAGTAATAGTAATACGCTAAGCAGGTTCCTTGTCATTTCAGAAAACGTCTTGCAATGACCTTTTTTTCACTTTAATGCGCGAGTGATCAGAGTATTTTAAACATAATAACCTTTTTCCCATGAAGCCTTCAGAAGCTTAATTTTTGTAGCCTAAAATGCGGTAGTAATTATTATTTCGTTCGCTGTCACTGTTGGTCTGGAGAATAACAGATATTACGCGGTTACATCTTCTGTTAAAAAAATTCAAGTCTGTATTTATCAGTTCGTTGCTGCACTCTTTCAGGCGACTACAGTACTTCATCGTTGAAGGGTACGCCATATATACAAATGTTTGTGGTGGAGTCCGTTGTAATGGGTATACTACTGGAGAACGGAAGTCCCTGAATATTTCCTCGCAAACCTTACTGCAATCGATCTTTCTGCCAGCCTCTTGTCTTTTATACCAAACGTAACTTTTGAATTGTAGATTTCTCAGAATGGTGGATCTGTCTAGTAACAACACACGGAAGCATTTCCACATCGCCTGGACCCATTCCGTGTATTAGACCACGTACAATAACACCTTGAATTTCTCAACCTGACCCGTAGACTTATTTGCTGCTTTAACCTGACTGGACGTTTTCAACATCAGCCTCAACATCCGTAAGACATACATACAAAGATGGTAATACATTGCACTCTTAGCTACTGTTTGCAGTGTAACCGGTAACTCTGCAAGTAGGGGGCTTAATTAACGCACGTATACTGTCATAGTCCGAAACATTATTAGTCTGAAATAATGATTTTGGCTCTTGCATGTGTTGGAAACGTGGACAGAAGCTTCAGATCATGGTCATGTAGTTGATAGCATTTTTTGATTCTGCTAAAGCCTTTGATAAGGTTTCCCATGTCCACTTGCTGGCCAAACTTGACGATTCAACATTACTGAATTGACAGTAGGATTAGCTCGTTTCTGGAAGATGGATCTCAACAGGTTAATTAGAGTTGGAAGTGCACTCTCCAATCCTTGCAACGTTGTTAATGGCGTTCTGCAAGGGAGTTTCTTGGCCACGTGCTTTTTGTCTTGTACATTAAATGATTTACTAGATGGAGTGGATTCAAATTGTTTGCAGACAACACAAAGTTATTTTGCACTATAACCAAAACTGAAGACTTTTATTTCTTACAGTCTGATAACGATAAACTAAATGAATGGTCTAAACGGTGGCATCTGAATTTTAACTCAGATACTAGTAAGTGTAAAGTTCTTACTATTGGCAATCGCTTTTTGCATGCTCTGGGAAGGTTCAAATATAGGTTGGGCGGATCAGAGATGCATGTTACTGATTCTGAAAGAGATTTTGGTGTTATTATGGATGAGGACTTTAAATTTGAGAGCCATGTAAGATATAAAGTGAATAAGGCTATATATACCATTTATTTCGCACTCAAGGTACACAATATAACAGTACAAGAAAATAACATATGTACAGTTGCAAGTAAATGTCTATGTGCAACACAAATAATCCAATATATCTCTTACATCTGAAATTGGGA
>JAAUYG010084727.1_pt1 | contig 12925 bp, 11 predicted proteins | sample 7278091 | NCBI WGS metagenome assembly JAAUYG01 (sample SAMN14350201, study PRJNA611818) | marine sediment metagenome | isolation source: surface marine sediment (0.6m) | place: French Polynesia: Moorea | collected 2018-08
CTAGATACTAGAATCTCACAAATGATTATGTCTTGGTACAAAACTAATATTTACTGAAATTATGAAATTACCCATCATTCACATAGACAACCAAGACATTCTCTAGATGGCAGAACCAGACACAAACATAAACAACAACACGTGTACCCACGAACGGTCACACAACTTCTAATTCTAATGGTAATATTCCGAATCTAAACAGGGCTAACAATGATCTTTCTCATCTAATCATACCTGTGATTAATACCTATATTAAAAATATCTCCTAAACCTCCAACTCGTCTTAACTATACAGGGCTTTCAAAGGCGAAGATTTCCAGCTGCAAATTTGTCCCATAGTATACGAAAGTAAGAAAACAGGAATTATGTTTCAGCCTACATAGGCGTTGCCATTTTTGTAGTTCGATCGGACGAACGGATACTTCCGTTATCCATTGTTGCCCACCAGGTAGCGCTAATGGCTGTCGCTCGCATTCACACATCACTCCCAATTTTTTCTGTGCTAATATGCCGACCGAATCACATTTTACAGTATCATGCATACTCTTCCAGGAAATAGTTCTTGATTTCCTAGCAAATGATTCAATTCATCTTAATTTTCTATACCGGGTAAATATTTTGACATATTCCACTGTATGACTATATCATAAAGACCATACCATCGCCACCATACTGCTCTATGTCTTTTCAAATATTAACTTCCGGCAATGTCTTGGCCATACTTCTACCTTAATGGTATGGCAGTGAAATGGACTTGAGAATAAAGCTAATCTGCACAGACAAAATTAACACTTGGACTAAATATAAATTTGTTACTTTTAGCTGGATATTGTGGTGAACAGCAAGCTACGTGCCGGGCGCAAAAGACTGGTCAGGCTTGACCAACCAGGCGTGGCCCCAGGTCCGGCCAAGTAGGCCGGGTCTCGTTGCACTTGCCATTAGAACTTCACGCTGTGAACATGTATGTGGTAGTAGTAGTAGTAGTAGTAGTAGTAGTAGTAGTAGTAGTAGTAGTAGTAGTAGTAGTAGTAGTAGTAGCAGTAGTAGTAGTAGTAGCGGCAGCAGCAGCAGTGGTGGCAGCGCCAACAGCAGCAATAATAGTAGTGGTCCTACGTGCAGTAGCACCAGCAGGAGGAGCATAAGGAGGAGGAGGAGGAGAAAGAGGGAGGAAGGTGAGAGAGAGGCAACAGCAGCAACAGAAGCAATTAATTATACACAGCTGATCATGCATATTGCCACTTTGTTGCAGCTTTCCGTGTTAAAATCACTGGATTCAGAAATATGACGACCCAACGTTACCATGGCTCAACATAGAGTTTCTATTACAGGTCTTTCATATGATGCCTTTCTTGGCGTGCCGTTCGCACAACCTCCGCTTGGCGAGCTTCGGTTCAGAAAGCCGGAAGGGTTGGAACCATGGGAAGGGATATACAATGCAACTGAATACGCTGACCACTGCATGCAACCAATCACACGTCTGTATGGTGTAATTGGGATGGGAGCCAATGAAAGCGAGGATTGCCTCTATCTGGATATATACATTCCTAATGGCTTAGATTACGCATTGTATGTCATTATTGTACATGATTTACAATTCTGTTAAGAAGAAGAAGAACGTAGAATTATCGAAAACAAGAAATACATTTTTGTCCTTTTGACTTTCAGACAGACCATTTCTTCCCTACTTAATCTTAGATAAATGCGTTCGACACTTCAGCATACTTTAACGAATGATGGATTAAATTTCTAGTATAGTCGAAAATTATAAAATATATTTTTCTACAGAATTACCAATTTACTTGCACGTTGCTTCGCATGTATAATCTCACAGGCTTAGAATAAGTGCTTTGTCCACTTGAATTGGATCTTTTCAGAGAACAAAACCTCCCTGTAATGTTTTGGATTTATGGGGGTGGTTTCATTGTTGGCACCACTGAAATGTACCCAGGACAAGATCTGGCTATACACGGGGACGTTATCTATGTGGGCGTGAACTATCGGCTGACAGCTCTTGGCTTCTTGGCAACGGGTGGGCAACTTCATACCTTAGAGTGAGCACATGCTCAATTCCTACTCCCTCCACCGTTCCCTATTAATCATATTCCAGCGTCTATCTGCTTTCCACCAGGTTTGCTAAAACATGTCCAAGCAATTGCTGAGTGGGGGTTTATTGCTATATACATAATATTATTTTTGTGCCTGTGCACATCAGAAAGTATCTTTTGTATCAACCCGATCAACTTCATTTTGGTGGAGACTCGCATTTAATCCAGTGGGGATACGTTTGTGAGAACAATTGCCCAGATTTAGGGTTGGTTGATTTGTCCAAAATTATAAGAAACAGGTGAAATTGTTCAGTTACCTAAAACCGTGTATGGTAGAAAATAGTTACTGTTAATTATGGCTGAATATTAACATTGTATTGGGAGTATTACTACACCATTAGATTTGACTTTAATGTCAAATTCGAGCTTACTGAAGTACCCGAGTTGTTTTATGGCAGAGGGAACTTCACGATCATTGCTTTATGATGGGGCCTTCATGATTATTGCTGTTGAGCAACAATAGGAAGTTCATCTGTGACTTTAAATCAACATTTATGTGTTTGCAACCTTTATTAAGTTTCAATGTTTATGCAATTGGCTTAATAATTTGGAAACCCTTGTATATTTTTTTATTGCAGAAAAAACACACACATACAAGTAATACAAGTACAGACACAGACACATTGTAAAATACAATTGCACAGTGACACACACAGTGGAAAAAGCCCGCCCCCCCAACCCTGTATCCCTTCGTCATAGATATTCTATACAATTGTTTTCATTCAATTACTTTCACAACAAAGTTTGAACTTCTACGTACAATTTAAATTTACAAAAACCTGGTTTTCCATTTATGAGTTTTTTGTTGGTATAAGTACAATTTTGCATGCAATACATAACAATCAATATTTTGAAAATTCATTCTACTATTAAAAGCCAACAAAATATTCTTTAATGACACTCTCATATCTTTACCTGTATAATTTTCCCACCAAGATCTAAATTCCCGCCAAAAGTTTTGAACATGTATACAACGAAATAAAAGATGCTCAATTGTCTCTACTTGAATACTGCAAAACCCTTGTATATACGCTGTACCGGAATTCGGCAGGTAGGCTGTTTTCTGCTGTCCCACCATGCTTCTATGGCGTTCAACTATGCATTTGCCTCCACCCTTCGATCAATCCATTGTGACTTCACACGCAGTCTGTGGCCATCTCATCTGTCATGTTACATGCGCGGTCTGCCGGACTAGGTTCGCCATAAGATTTGCTTTACCATAAGGTGTGTTTTTGTGCCATTCCTCCACTGTACTCGCCGGATTATCTACTTACGTAAATTATGTGTATAAAAAGTTATCGGCAAAGCCAAGTCACTTTTATCTAACCCCCCCCCCCCCCCCCTCGGTCTTTCCTTTCCTCCTTCGATCAGTGAGGGGGCTGTTTTAGAAAATACCACACTATACTGCGTGGAGCTAAATGTAAAATTGCTATCTATTTTTTTCTTCAAGTACCTTAACGCGAATTTCGGGTGTTCCTTCAATTAATTATCGAAGTGTTTCTCAGGGCCACCAGAAGGAAAGGGAATATATGTAATGGGGAACTCATTTCCTCTGCAGGTGGCGATGCGGCTCCAGGAAACTACGGCCTGTGGGACTGCTGGTCTGGTCTGGAGTGGGTGAGAGACAACATCCAGTACTTCGGTGGGGATCCGAACAGTGTGACAATATTCGGGGAGTCTGCTGGTGCGAGTGCTGTGACCGCACTGATGATATCCCCGGTGACGCAGGACCTATTTCACAGGGTCCTGTCAATGAGTGGAGGTGTAGTTGGATTCAGTAACTATCGAAGACAGTCCTTGAAAACCACCCAGGCGCTTGCGGGATCCTTTAACTGCACGTGAGACTAAAAAGTTGAAGCCTTAGTTAATTAAGGTCGCTTCATTTCACTCCACTGCATTGCATTCGAACGTTATTCAGAATACAAATCTCACACTGGATTAGTGTGTTGATGTTTACAACAACCAGTGATAATGTGTGTTTTTTCTCAGTGTGGCTGACAACCAGGAGATGGTAGATTGTCTGAGGACAATTGATGCCTGGAGACTTGCGAATAGGGCCACCATTTTGATTGCTGATCCAGAAAATCCCTCCTGGGGCACAGTCATTGATGGAGAATTAATCCCAGAGGTATACTAGATCATGAGACTAGGTAGCCACCACGTGAATATTATTTAAAAGCGCTAACTTTCAAAGTAAGCTCTGTCCCGATATATTGCCGTGTATAATTATGTTGTTTCTGCAGTAATCCTGTTTAGTTTAAAAACATTTTTCATGTGACCTCTTTCAACACTCATGTTCAGTAGTTACTGATTTGTTGGGTGTTAACGTCTGAGAACTGATACTTCAATTTAGAAAATATGGCGCTTCATACCAGGCACCATAATATTATTTGAAAAGAGTCGTTATCATAGCTCCTGTTGATTTTAGTCTGATACTCTGTGTACTTGTTTATTTCCATATAGCAGACTTGATACGGCGTGGTATGATTTGGGTTTAGCCTCTCTTTTCACACAAATGTCACGGCTGTCTCAACCAACCATTTGATGAATTTCTTGCAGTGCCTTTGTGGATTACATGCAAAAGATTGTAAGTTCCGATGTGAGTATTGTTGCAACAGCACTTCATGACGCCATATACTCCAGCTACATATTCCTTTGTCTCATTTGCAGGACCCAAACGACATGTTTGCCAATGGAGCTGGTTCAGACAAAGACTTCATCACTGGTCATACATACCATGATGGTGCACGCGCCGTCATTGGAAACCTCTTATCGTTCCCACTGAACGACTCCTACAGATTTAGCAAGGTAAACACGTTGAACAGCACCTATCGCTTCCTCAGTAGCAGGATGCCATACGCTGAGAATGTGGACGAATTGATTGACCTGATAGAGGAACAGTATCCAGACATCCTCCACGAGGACATGGAGACTCGAAGTATAGCAGTGACTGAGTGCATCACAGATTGGCGTTTTGGCTATCTCTCGTTTGTCATGGCCGAGGACCATGTAAGGCAAGTCAACATTTTGCCTATTCTCACCATGTCATGCTCGGGAATCATTTGCTATTCTTGTCTAGGGGTGGAAATTTCCAACACAGAATAATTTACACTAGCCCAAGATTTACTATATAAAAAGTCATGGGTGTCATTTTCAAATTGAAAGGAAGCGTTAGGGATACCGACTTTAGTCCTAACATCAACACTGACCTTTTTGATAAACTGATGAGACCCATAGCTTTATATGCATCAGAAATATGGGGAGCTCGACACACTAAAGGTAGACGATCGTTAAAAGCTATCCTAAAGTCTTACTCTATCAATATGGGAAAAGCTGAATCTCTCGATCTGCAGATACGCCTTAGGGGTCCACAAAAAAGATCAAAATAGTGCAATTCGTGGGGAATTAGGGAGATAGCCCCATAGCTGTCGACATTAGTTCACATCATGAAATATCATACTTCTCTCCAGTCCAAGGAAGAGGGTAGCCTGATATATGAGGTATGGAACCTTAGCAGGGAAATCTCAAGAAGTAAATGGAGGCCACTTTAACTTCTAGCACCCCAAATACTAGTACTCTAAAATTGCACAGTTAATAAATATCTAAACCTACAGTGGTAAGACTCCAAGTCAGATCCTACGTTCTGTTTAATCACTCCACAAGGAAAAAAGGGCAAAACAAAATCCGAAAAAAGAAGTAACGGCGAACCTACATATTATTTAAATCTACCTTTGTGAAAGAGGCCTACCTGACAATGTAACCTGCAAACCACCATAACCACTGCAGTGCACTGACCAGGTTCAGGATAAGTTCCCATCGCCTCACTATAAACAGGTCACTACAGCCGACCCCCAATACCTACTGCTCAAAGACTACGTCCTCACTGCTCCCAGCCCTCCAGAGAGGATGAAATTCACCATTTGTTGTAATAATGTGCAGTAAATATGGCAGAGACCAAGAGGCTATGTTCAGGGAGATAAGACAAGTGAATGCGAAATTCAAAAATCTTGAAAAATTATAAGGAAAAATGTATTTATTTAATGTCAGCTGAAGGTGGTATATCACCCAGAGTGGCCAAGTTTATTTACGACAATCTCCCATAATGACTTGTAAGATACTTTGCCATCCAGATTGTGCACTACCTAAAATTAGGGCACTGCTTTGAGCAAACTGTATAGAATTAGTACTATGTATCCCCTAGATATGCGGGAGGATACAGTTTCTCTTATCTTGTCTTTTGGGCAAGCAATAACTCTGCCAGTAGTCACTATCGAGTGACACAAGTATTTTGCCCTAAAAGCTCCCTTTCTGATTCTAGGGCTGACGGGGGTGGTGCCTGTTACCAGTACACGTACCAACACCGACTAAACTACCTCCACTATCCCGAGTGGGTAAACGGCTCTCATCTGGACGATGTCTACCCAATGCTGGGGCCAACCTTTATGCAGACCTTCCGTGAATTATTTCAGCTGGGAGAATGGGGTGAAGACGATTACGTCATCAGCGAGAAAATAATGTCTTATTACACTAACTTTGCTCATACTGGGTAGGTTCAAGTCCCATAAGATGCTACTGTGCCGCCTTGTCGATTATATATGAATATGTGAGTTTATACAGCATGCATATGCATTACATGTATAGTATGGACTGTTACTGTGCTATTCTATATATAGTACATGTGAGTAAACCCCAATGGCCATAAATAAACAAGTGAATTTTTTATGCATGGTACTCAGGGATCCGAATGAAGGTCCAAATGACGTCGACCATATATGGCCAGAATATGACCTTGATGAGAGGCAGTATTTGACACAAACCCCTTCCATGGCAACATATTCTGAGACTGAGGATCTACTCCGACGATACCGCTTCTGGGCAGATGAATTTTATGATCATGTCATCTTCAAAGAAGACGACATTGAATCCACGGCCATTCTGGACTCTGCTAAATCAGGTACTGTACCAATATTTAAAAGTTGTGAAGGCTGAGGAAAGGTAATGAGACATCCCAGACAAATTTCATATATTCCAGACATTCTCAGTATTTTCGCTGTATGTCTGTATTGCATCAATGGTACGTCTGTGCATAATGCTACTTTATGTAAAAAACTCTTTCAAAACTGAAATTCCACACCGTAGTCTGGCCTGTTTCAGTTGACTTTGAAGATATTGTAGAAGACGTGATTATCTGCATTTTTGATATGGAAGAATGCGACTGTGGGGGATTCCTTGCTGATACGGTAGGTATTGAGCTCTCCTATACTTTTATTAAGATGGATAAAGGTAGACGTTTGAAATGCCCTACGCATGTCCCTGCATGTCCAAGCCCTCGTGTTGTTTTAGACTAACGTTACTAATATTGTGCCTTTCTTTTCAGTGGCCAGTGTAAAGAAGATGGCCTGGGATCGATTCTGTTCTTCAATACAGCACATAAAATCCAATCAGGAGACTTCCTTTTCCCTTTGTATGCAATTTTTATGCCTGCTTCGTTACCTCGACAAAGCATATGACATGTCTTAGTTGATATTAAAGCTGGACGATTAAGTTTAAACATCAAGTGATTTAGTAACTACTAGTACTCTTATAATCCATGTCTTAATTCTTGTACCAAACTGAGCATGTGAGTTGGCTGTGTTACTTAGTACAGCGACTAGGCTTCTCTGGATGTTTACACATCTTAAAGGCCGGTATTCATTCAGTCTAAATTTAAATACAGTGAAATAGATAGGTAAATCACAACCCCATTTCCTTTCCATACAGCTGGATTAAATCTCTGCTGAATTCTGGAACCGTTCACTGGTAGCTTGACTAGGTTTCGCACGGCACATTTTAAAGTCCTTTTTTTCCTTTCAAATTTTCATTTCTCCACTCTAGGCTACTATGTAGTGTCCCAACTATTTAGAACTCTGAAGCAGGGATACAAAAATGTATGCTATTGCATGCATCACATACTCCTTCATTAACAAATACATATGCTAATAAAATGTGGGAAACGTTTATTAGGAAATGCTTTGGAAATTTTAGGTAAACAGTGAATATGATTACATCTACATTGATACATGGCTTGTGTGAAATGGGGTATAATAAATATCTCCATGACTATCATGAACCTTTAAAATCAGCTTAATCCACCAAATACAGAAATAGAAGAAATCCCAGAAATAGAAGAATTGCAATCAATATCTGTACAGGTTTACATTAAAATTCAGTTTTAGTCACATGGATTTTATGTACATGTTTCAAGAAATGCTTTACCAAAACCATAAGCAGAAGTTCGTTGAGCCAGGGCTATGTGCAAATAATAGATACAATGACGTGACTAAGGCAGGGTACACAATGATAATACATTCACGCAAATGAACCGAAGAAATTATGAGTCCTGCAGATTTGATAATTATGATCATCAAACTTCGATTATATCAGGATTTTGATCACTTATCACAATCTAACTTTTCAGTATCGCTTATCACTTATCCCAATCTAACTTTTCAGAGAGACAAAACAATTGTAGGGAGAAACGTTTAACACATTTTTAAAGATTTTTAGAGCATCTAAATACAGACTTCACCCAGAAAATAGCCTCAAAATTTACTTTCAGATTTATCTATCACTTTTAATAGAGTTCTTAAATTTAGCAAAAATATTTTTGACATTAATATTTATGCCTTTCTATACATTCCTGTATTTTCAAGTATGTTCCTGCAAGGCAATGGCTTAATATGGTGTCTCCTTTACCATCTTTGGTCTTATGGAATATATTTTCACTAATTTTACTCCAATAAAAAAAGGATTACACCCAACCCAGTTTCAACTGTACAATGCCCATTTTTAACTTCCTAGTTTCAACTTTCACAAGTAAGTTTCAGGGAAAAAAAACATGTATGCATAAAATACTATCCTTGTCCTGGTAATTTACCCTATAAAGTCTGCCGCTTGATTTACAAATGTGTTACGTAATTACCATACATCAAACTGTCCTTTGTATATTGATGTGGCCTGTGATAGTGCCCCATGCTGTATACATTTAACATTTGTAGACATATGTTAGAGAGTTCCAAAATGAGTTTGTGATTCATGTTGTTATATTGGGAACTTATAAATACAGCTTAGTCCTTCTGAGCTTCACAAAGCAATTTCTGTGTTTTATGGTACATTCCCACATGACACGATTTCTTTTTTTTAAATAAAATTATGTTTAACATATGTTTATGATTGATTGATCTACGTATCTCTCCATTCGTACGAGGGATCTGTGCATGACGAACTCTTCATCTTGAGAGGGGCAATTCATTAATGATTGGAGCCATTAAATACGGTCAAAATTTCCCTGAGCATGAGATAGTACACAGAATCTGTTTAATATACGTTTGTAGGCAATGCGGAATGTAAATTATTGTTATTTTATTCTTAATTGTCACAGTTTGGATATTGTTTCTGCAGTAAGAATAAAATGTGGAAATTGGAAAAGTTACAAAAATGGAATTCTACTCTATGTTTATTAGGATGTGGACTATTTTGACATAGCAGCAGGAATAGTAGAATGGAAGAGCCTTCCATTCTACTGATTAATCTACTAGGTTAATCAGATTTGGAAGGCTTGTATCCCATAAAGGAGACTAGATAGCTCATATGTTACTATTAAATGCTACTAGGAATTCATATATGGGGAATCCAACTACATCAGTAGATTTGAACTTGAGTGTCTTGAAAGTCAAACTCACGGTCACTTAGATTTTTTGAGATCTGTACATTGTGTATTAATCTGGATGTCACAGAGAATCAATGGGCAGGCAGAATTTGCCGTGGTCCCGCTTTTTCTTCAGGCTTCATATACATTTTAAAAGCTTTGCATTTCACTAGGTTTAACAAAGTGCAAAACAACAACTTTTTACAGTCTTGTTGCTTTGCATTGTATCAATTACCATTTAAAATGATAAAATGTTGCAAGTCGCGTATGTTGAGCGTTTGCAATTGTAGACTTCTTATATATATACAGCAAACCTGGTGTAAATCATAAATTGCTGATTGATGCTGGTAAATAAACCTCGCCAGGGGCTTACTGCGATGTGCCTGTGTGCGCGTGTCTGTATGTGTGTATCTGTGAACAAAATATCTCAAAAAGTATTCAAGGAATCAACTTCATTTGCGGTGGGAGCTTTACCTCGGACACAGGAGAAGAAATAGATTTTGAGAAAAAAACTCCCCATGGTAAGGGTTTGTGTTTGTGTGTGTGTGTGTGTGTGGGGGGGGGGGGGTCAGAAAGTTTGGCCCAATGATAACAGATAGAAATTTTTGGAGCGGCTATAACACATAACTGTTAAAGCTAGACATGTAGTTACAATCAGACAATAACAGGAAGTCATATGGGGGTGTCCAACTGCACTATATGACCTTTAGTGCCATTTAAAAGTCAAAGTCAAGGTCACTCAAATTTGAGGGGCTTATATCTTGTAAAGGACCTAAGTTAATCCATATTTTGATGTTAAACTAATAGAGCCTTGTTAGGCAAAATGTTACCATTAGAGACTTACAAGAAAATAATGGGGAGTTCAATGTCACCATCAGATTTGACCTCGAGTAATCTTGAAACATCAAAGTCAAGGTCAATTACAAGTTGGGATTTCTGTATATAATAGTATATTAATCTGATGTTGCATAAGAAAATGTATGTGTGGGCAGAGTTTGACCCTGCCCAACAGTCCTTCTTGTTTCATTGAATCTTCGACTAATTCATATAGGTTGCAAACATATGGTACAGAACTAAATGTATCAAACTCCGCAAAAACAGATGTAACCTTTCTCTTAACAGATAAGGGGTGCTTGCCACCCTGATGAATGCATCGTAGCGAACATATACTATTCATCGATCTGAAAATTCATTTTTATTTCACATTCTGCATAGGAGATATGTTTGTCACTGTACTAGCGCTACTGGTGAGAGTTGCTGCTGGAATTGCTGACTTGGCAACTGCCGATGGTCCATTAGTAGAGACAGACTATGGCGCAGTAAGGGGCCTTAGTCTTACAAACTATGAAGGTGAGCAACAATTGTCAGAAGGAGCAGCATTGTAAATTTTCTCTTATCTAAATATCATGATTATGTTAATTCCAATCGTGTCCATTAATACAGCTAGCAGCAGCAGCTGCAACAACAACAACAGAAGCAATATTAATAATGTATATCACCACTTTGTCGCATTTTTCCCAGCAAATTTTGCACAACACTTACAGGAATCAGAAAGGTGATGGTGCAATGTTATCATGGTGCAGCATGTAGTCTCTGTATGCCTTTGCAGATCGTCCATATGATGCGTTCCTTGGAGTGCCATTCGCACAGCCTCCGCTTGGTGAGCTTCGGTTCAGAAAGCCGGAACGAATGGAACCATGGGAAGGGATATACAATGCAACCGAATACGCTGACCACTGCATGCAACCAATCACACGCCTGTATGGTGTGATTGGGATGTATGGTGTGATTGGGATGGGAGCCAATGAAAGCGAGGACTGCCTCTATCTGGATATTTACGTCCCTAATGGCATAGATTACGCTTTGTATGCAAGTGTTTTACTTGATATACAACACTGTTAAAGCCAGGTCTACACTGTAGAAGAAGGAGCAAAACAGGAAGTACATTTTGACCCTTTGACTTTCAGGGAGACATTTTCTACTCAAATTAAATTTGGACATCAAGCCGATTCAACACTTCAGTATAATTTATCAGAGGGTAGATTACATTTCTAGTGTACCCGGGAATTATAACAATTACAGAAGTACATGTACGTCTCATTGTACGTGTATTCTCACAATTCTCACATTTGAATTGGGGTCTTTTCAGAGATCAAAATCTCCCAGTAATGGTTTGGATTTATGGGGGAGGTTTCATTTTTGGAACCACCGAAATGTACCCAGGACAAGATCTGGCTATACACGGTGACGTCATCTATGTGGGAGTGAACTATCGGCTGACTGCTCTTGGATTCTTGGCAACAGGTAGACAACTTTAGAGCGGGCTCACCATCCACTTCTACTCCATTTCAGTTTTCAAGCCATTACCTCAATGATATTTATATGCCTGTATATGAGCTGCAAATAATTCAGTTGGCAGGCTTTTCTCTGTTGTCACAGCGGGCTTCTATTACATTCATCTATCCACATCTATCCACCCTCATCCACCCATCAGTGCACCTAGTGCAGCAATGAGTTGCGATTTCGCATCCAGTCCATGACTATTTCATCTGTCATGTGACGTGTCTGTGTGACTCAACTCACCTTTAGAATTGTTTCTTACAGTATCTTTTGTGCCATAACACAACTGATATCACCAGCTAATCTGCTTGCATTAATTCACCTATGTGTCCACAAAGTAATCGCCAAAATCAATTCAGTTTTATGTAACCACACCTCAGTCTTCCCCTTTCTCTTCCAGTCAACGAATCATGACCTGTGTTCAGAAAGGACTGCTGTTGCAAAAAATCCGATCTGTAGGACACGACAATTGCGAAACGTTTGCACATGTTTCGATACAGAACACAATCATGGAGTCAATCCTCACTGCTTTAAAACGTACAGTAACTTGTGGAACTAAATATAAAATTGGTCGATCAGTTGTTCTCCAAGGGCCTTCGCGTGAGTTCCGGGGATCCCTTTCATCACTTTGTTCGTCGGGGCCACCAAAAGCCAAGAGAAGTATATGTAATGACGAAATTGACTCCTCTACAGGTGATGACGCAGCTCCAGGAAACTACGGCCTGTGGGACTGCTGGTCTGGTCTGGAGTGGGTGAGAGACAACATCCAGTACTTCGGTGGGGATCCAAGCAG
>JAAUYG010020754.1_pt1 | contig 12923 bp, 14 predicted proteins | sample 7278091 | NCBI WGS metagenome assembly JAAUYG01 (sample SAMN14350201, study PRJNA611818) | marine sediment metagenome | isolation source: surface marine sediment (0.6m) | place: French Polynesia: Moorea | collected 2018-08
CCACCAAAATCTAATCGATTCTTCCTTGGCCCGCTCCGGAGCCTTCCTAAAATTTTCGTAAAAATTGGTCAGTAACTTTTTGCGTAATGTTGATGACACACACACACACACACACACACACACAGACACACACACAAACTAACCAAAGCAAAAACATAACCTCCTTGACGGAGGTAAATATTTAAATTGAACAAAAGATTTACAGTCAAGTTGCAACCCTAAATCCTGTTGAAACTGACTTTTTTTTAAGTAAGTTCAGATTCTTGTCTGAAAATGTTTACTGCATGGAAAGATGGAAGGCTTTTGTGAAAGTATTGTAAAAAGATCCAAGATGATATGTCACTGTTGAAAGAAGCAGTATACAGCATAAAGTTACTGGGTATGTATAATACTATATGAAATGACTGACTTTATTAAACATGTGAAAGTAATAAATAAATTCACCTAAGCAGTCATTAGCATAGAGATAAGCAATTTATTACTAGTAATTCTATATGTCAGTACTAACACACGGCATATACAGTTTCGAATTATTATTTCATTCAACTTTCGTCTATAATAAAGGTAAACGAAGCAAAAAATGGTATCCATTTTGTATGTTACTGTTGACATATGGTGTAGAATTCTTACAGCATATACACCATTGGCTTCTGTGCAGCTTTATTTATTTAGTGATGAGTGTACTTTTTTATGTCACTTGCGCTTTTCTTCACATTGCATACATTTAGTTTGGCATAGTTGCCATACAGTGAGCTGACTGGAACATATTATGGAGTATTAACTTTCAAGCTGCCTAGAAAGGGTTATAATGAGGCATAAATGAAGCACAAATAGATATACATATGTAAATAATTTTAATTAAAAAAACTTTGGCATTTAGTTTGCACATTAACCATTCACATAATATAATGTATATGGTACATGTATTGGCAGAGGCTTTCCAAAATAGTCCTAGTAAATATACCATTATGTAGATATCCTGTATGTTTACTGTGACATATTTTGTTCTTCTATTTTATACAGTTGAGTTTTATCAAACATATCTTAGGATGAAAGGAGTGCTGTATTGATTGAAGCACATCTGTGCACAAAGTTGATTGTACAATGTACGAAAAGCTCTGATTCAGTCAGTAAAATTGATATATCGAATGACCTCAGACTGATCTTGAATATTATAGTTGTCAAAAGTACATGTACCCTGTATACACTGAACCTCAATTTTTCAAAAATCAAAACAGTAAAGTCAAAAGTGATTTGAGGAAGGAGTAGCATGTTGAAGTTTTGCTCCCATAGGGTCCCATGTTTATGAAAACAAAAAGAAGTTCATGGGCCTTGACAATTTGCTTGAAAACCAACTCGGCAATTGACCAAAGTCCCAGAAGTTGCACATATCCTCTCTTTCTACCCCGGGAGGGTGTGTGTGTCTAAATTGAGCTTATTTTCACTCTATGGGCAATGGTTTCTGAGATATGGGCCAAGTTTCAAACTTGCCATAGTTGGGCATGAAACTTGGCCATTGGCCAAAGTTCCGGAAGTTGCACATATACTCTCTTTCTACCCTCCGGGGGCGGGGCGTCGAAATTGAGCTTACTTTCGCTCTACAGGCGCGGTTTCCGAGATACGGGCCAATATTCAAACTTGCCATATTCATTACCTAATTTGGTTTCAAACCATAATTCTGCTGTTAGCGTTAACACAAGACCTAGCACCTTCAAAGAGAGCATTATGATCACCCCCAGTTAAATGCGAACGATCTGAAAAAAGGCCCGAGTGAAGGCATGAAGGAGAGCTAATGACCAAAATTTTGCCCTAACAAACCTCCGTATGCAGCACTGAGACCTTCCAAGCATGACTACGCCTATAAAGGGGCCACGTTGACCACGCCACATCCTCAGTTTTTGCTATTGAACAGAACGGACCTGTTTGCCTGCAGTGGACATTTAGTGAGAAACTTAGTCTTGTGACGAATTTTTTTCCTCACTCGGATTTTCTTGTGCATTCTTCTTGGCCCTCCTGGGATTTATTATTTAGGAAGTATTTCCTCCCTCCTTTATTTCCCTGTTTTGAGAGCGCTGAATTTTTCTGTTGGTATTGATGGCCTTTGTGTGGTTGCCTTTGCCATTTTTGCCATCCTCCAGCGTACTGGAGGGATAGGCTGCGGCAAAGCCCAATCCGAACTGCCTACCAAGGGGTTAGTCCTAACTACCACCATTGTACCACCACGGGGTGTAGCTGTAAAATCCCCAATACCGATCCTCATGACCTTTGTTGTCATTGCCTTACGCCTGATCACGATGTGATTTTTTGTACTGTATATCTCAATGCCCGCCCTACTTTTCAGCAAGGTCGGACTATCAGGTTGTATCTTTGGAAGCTAGAACCCTGGTCAATGCCCCAACCAGGAGCTAATCCAGATTCAGGGATAACTTGGCTAGAGATGCATTTAGGCACAGTTCCTAGGGCACAAGAGTGGCTTGCGAACAGGAATATTGCCTATTTGAATCACAATGCCAATATCCCTGAATCTCAGACACTCTGGTCACTTCGGTTAATGTCACTAGGGATACTCCCCATTCTGGATCATCGACCTTCCAGGCGACATCCTGCCAGAATCCGCCCTCTACCCAGGAGGGGTGCAGGTCCTTGCCTCCTGCCTCCTCGGCTCTCGATCACCAGGTTATTGAGGTAGAAATTCCCCTAGTGTTGACACCCTTTTCAAGGTGTGCTTCAGGAGGAAGGGCTTTCTTTATCTCAAAAACCTCAGAATACAGCTCCAGCCACTTCGGTTCCTACTTCTGTAGAAATCGGCTGGTTGATGCTGTTAATGATCGGGCCGTTGCGAGTCAGTTTTTGTCATCGAGCACATTTACTACTCTTGCATTATACTACTCATGGGCAACAATTTGCACTCGGCTCCCACAGCCCTTCTCTTGGAGCCATTCTGTGTTGTACACCCCCTCCCCTCGCCCCTCACACACACACTTTCTTGATGCCTCAGGTGGGTTTGCCTTTGGCGTCAGATGGGTGTGGGGCTATGTACCCATTACTCTCTGCTGGGTCGATGTGGCTGGTATTTCATTTGCTGGGTTCGCGTCCCCGGAATGTGACAGCAATGGTTACTGCTCCACCGTCGGTGCCTCAGTCTTGGTGCCTCGGTCTCCTCTTTCTACCAATGGTGTTGACCAGGACATGGACGTTCATTTCACTCTCATCTCTTGGAGATACTTTTTCTCAGGACATAGCAGGTCAGTACACTTTGCCCTCTGTTTTGCAGGACTGCTACACTGATCTCCATTCGTATGAGTATATATTAAAGCTCGTCCTGGATGATCTCAACAAGTCCGACCTCCTGGTCCGGGATACACCTAAACCTTGTTCCTTGTGGGAAGTTGAAGCAGACACTCCTACTCAGTCGGGGGGTGGGGCCCTTGCACTCGACAAGGAGATGCAAGGCGAATTTACTGCTGCCTTTTGGGAGCCTTCTTTGTCGGCCAAGGTTATCAGTTCTTCGTCACCTTATAGGGTGCCAACCGACCTTTATACGGCCCCCTTTAAGGCTCCCAAGGTAGAGGAGGAAATGGTTAAGGCAGCAGTTATGTCCGTCCTTTACCCATTAACTCTGCTCTACGGAAGGCAGTGGAAACGTTCTACGAGTCTTCAATGGCGACTTGGCATCTCGGATTGCACGCCACCTTGCTGTCTAAGTACATCCACAGCAAGTGTGGTCAGGACCCTGTCCTGGAATCTGTTTGTAAAAAGCTTGACGGTGAGATTTGACAGTCTCGTCAGATCTCGGCTCATGGTGCGTCGTTGGCCATTGCAGCTCAACGTCGCTTGGTTGTCGATGCATCAGCTTTTCGGGATTGCAGGGACCTTTGGTCCTTGCTTCTGGCTACCCCCTTCGTTGGTTCCTCGTTGTTTGGTGGAAAGTTTATGTCCTATGTAGAGGCAGCCACGCATAGTCAGGAGCAGTTGAGCAAGGCCAGAATGCCTTGCATCGGACGCCTCCCACTCCTCCGCCTCCAGCTGGTTTGGCGGCTCCTCAGGCCGAGGGTGGTTCTGGTGCCAATAGGTGCCGTGGTAAAAACAGGGGACAGTCTAACAGGTCTGCCAGGAAGCAGGCTCAGCCTCAGACTCAGTCAGGTGCCAGGGGAAGGGGGGTCTCTAAACAGAGACCAAGGTTCAATCGCACCTCTATCCAGCATCTTCTGAACCTCCTCCTGCTCTACCTCCTGTTTAGTGATTGGCAGGAGCCTGAGCAGCATGCGGATGGGCCGTTGGTCTCCCATACAAATCATGTGTTTGACAAGACCAGTCTGCCCCATGTCTGTGGGTCCACTGCTGAACACGTCGTGATACTCATAAATGGCAACAGCTAGCTAGCTCTTCACTCTGGCGCATGGTGAGGTCATCTTCTACCCCCTCTATTAATGGCTGCAGGTGTTCTGGCAGGCCTGAAGGGTCCATGTGTACATCAACTCTCTGATGTTGAAAGGCTGCTTACCCTCAAAGTGAGGTGGCAGGACGATATTTAACAACCCCGTCCCTGAGCCAGCCTTCATATTCAGAATCTTCACTGTCATCTGAGTAGGTTAGTAGTGCAGGTAGTATACCTTCAACACAGTCACACTTGGTGATGGTGTGTGCTTCTCCAATTCTCGTGCCTCTGTACAGCATATAGGGTCCATCAGTCAAATTCATGACAGATATTATGGTCTCTGGTCAATCCTGATAACTTGATATTGGACTTGCAGCCCGAAGGCTATGATGTCCTTCTGATGATAGTACGTTTGATTATATGCTTGGCAGGAATCGGAAGTCTTCAGTGCTGATCCTATTACTATCCCATATTCAGCATTGTGCCATTGGCTGGAACAAGTCTGGGTGACAGCATCACTCTGATGCAGCCAACTGGAGGCACGTGTTGGCTTGTGCTCCACTATAACTTCAGTCCTGGCAGGTAACTCCACCCGTCATGCTGTCTTTAGGGTGGCCTTGATAACTTGTGCCTGCTCTGGCATGCAACTCACTTGGCGGTCTCCGACTTGGAATTGTTGTTTGTGCAATGACAGCTCACAATTGTGTTGCCCAATGAAGTCTGAACCCAGGATACAGTCAGGGTTCTGTTTAGTTGCACTGATGACTATCTCATGATCGTTCTGGCCTCCAGCTATCGTTATCTGTACATTGGCTGTCCCTAGTGTAGGTGCTGCGCTGCCTCCGATGACTTCCAGGCATAGCTCCTCATCTTGTTTAACTTTTAGTGGCTTGGTGGCCTGTAGGTTTCATACAGGTAGAGGCCAAAGTGGCACTGTGCACTCTTGATGGTCCTGGCATAGGTGGACGGAGCTTTGTTTCTCTACTTTGGTGCAGATCAGGCCCCAGTTTCGTCAGTACCTGCTCTACAATTCTGGCTGTGTCTGAGTCTGATTCGTCTTCAGCAGCAAACCTTGGCTGTGTGGCGTTCCTTCTGGATCGGTGTCTGCTGGTCTCTTTTCCTTCCACAGCCTCCAGGGATTGTGCAATCCTCTTCACCTCTTCAATTCATCTGGCTGCCCTGGTGGCAGCTTGGGCACGTAGTTCATGACTGTTGAGACCGTTCAAAAACTAGTCAGCGATCATCTCTTCCCTGGCGAGGGGATCCAGCAGTGACCATGCCATTTCGGCCAATTTCTGTAATGCCTCGACGTAAGCATGTATATCTTCATCATCCCATCGTCTTCTCACTCGAAACTGGGCCTTGTAAGCAGCAGTGAGGTCTCATGATTGGAAACGCTTCATCAACAAGTCAATCCCGTGGTGGCAGGGGGTGCACTTGATGTAGGCTAACGCCACACCCCTCAGATGTGTTCTGGCCTTACGGCATGTCTCTACAGAATCCCATGCATGGAACGCAGCAAACTCATCCACCTGGAGTATGAACTCTTCCAACCATTCGCCGTTTTTGGCCTTTGAATACGTCCAGCTTGGCAAGTCGGTGCTGGACTGGGGGCCAGGGCGGGCCAATGGTCTGGCTTCACGCACAGCTCAGTAATAGTCTTCATTCGGCAGTGCCTCCTTGGCGGTTGTGGCAGTGGCGCTTCCTGCTGCAATATTAAGTCCAATGGCTGGCGGTGTATCTCCCGCTGTACCTTGGCTCCTGATAGGCCCTGGCGGTGGTCTTGGGTGTAGCACCTCTCTAGCATCATCAGTGCTAGATGTTCGTTGTGGCCCAGGGTGACGTCTATCTGCCATTTCAGGCGGCAGTCATTCGGGGGCCATCTGGCGTGACCTGGCGGCAGGGGAAGCATGGCCCAGCTCCCATGGTGCAGCTCTGTTTTCATCCCTGCAGAGTCTTTAACCATAAGCCAAAGAGTGTTGACCTCTTAAAGCTACATCTGGCGCATCGACTGGCACTGGCTGATGCTGGTTGCTATAGCAGAAATCACGGCTTGGGTCTGTCAGGCTCATTGGCGCAGCTGTAGTACTCAACGCTGGGGTAACAATGGGTGCTGTCCTGTCAGTCCTCCATACAACATCCAAATCTGGTCTGTACTGTGGGTGTTGTTCCAGACAGGGGTCGCCATGTGCATAGCAGCAGGCGTCGGGCTCAGCACACCCCTCTATGTGGCTGTGTGCAGTAGCTATGCTAGCTGTGGCGCCTCCCAGTAGGAAACGGGCTTGGTGTGGTCTTACCCCACCATAGTGGTGTTGTCTGGTGGCTACTTCGATTGGCCTCTCCTCACAGCAACGGGTCTCCTCTGGCAGGTGGTCATGCAAGTGGGTTAGAATTCATAACCTACCAGCAGCACATCCTCCTGTTCGTTCCCAACCTGGCTTCCATGCGTTGGTATGGTTTCCTCTGGAGTAGAGGTCTTCCTGGTCAGTCTCAGAGTCACCATCTGTGATCAACCAAGGTAGTTTTTGCATTGTTGTCTGGACCTTTGATGTCGACCTGGCACCATCGTCTATTCGGGTTGTATGGGTCAATTCAGTAGCACCTGCAGCTACAGAGTCCACTTTCGTGCCGCTAGTCTCTTCTCTTCTTGGCGGACTGGCCTCCATTATGAACGCCAGTGCTGCAGCGGGTCTAGTAGGTGCTGTTGTGTTTGGTGTTGAGATTACAGGGCCGTCACTCCCCCTTTGTCCTCTGGTGATTACTGTCTTGGAGTTGTTTGTCGTCTACTGAGTATCTTCGTTCACCAGAGCCAATTTGCGCAGGGGTATCGCAAGGGGCGTGAATGACGCTAGTGACGCAGGTGGCGGGCAAAATTAACAATGGTTTTGTTAACCCTGCTACAGTTAGCCAATGTTCTTAAGAATTTTTCTAACATACAAGTGTTGCTCTGGATCACTGGTTCTTACCGGAAATGCCCCAGAAGTCCTGGATGAGCCCCCAGAAACGGCTCTTTTCCTGTGGCATTTTTTATGTCTATAATTGGCCCGACATGTTTGTGCGTGTCAAGCCACGCTGTGGCGGTCGTCTTTCATCATTTGTCTAGAGGGAGGGGGGTTGTCTGGTTAACAACCGCCCTGGTCATGCCCTTCACATAGTTGGGTCTGCTTTCCTCGGCTAAGTCTGCCTCACTATGGCCCTCAAGACCTCTACTGCAAGAGCCTTCTACAGCGGTGGGTCAAGGCTTGTCATGAGTCAGTGTTCCGGCTTGTCTCAGTTCTTCAGTCCCTTTTCCTAACCGTTGCTCAGTTGGAGCTCCATGCTCCTCCCATGGAGTGGCTCAAGCGGCCGTGCTAGGCACTCCCTCAACCAAAAGATAGGCATTATGTTCGCAGCGACTCGTTTATATTATCTTCTGACCTAAATAATATGGTACATCATCCACTGTGACGCATGCTTCACGCTCACATGGACACTTCAGTTTATGGTCACACCCTTAGGGCTAAGTTATCACTGTCTCCTTCTGCTGGAGTGGCTACTCTGCTAGGATCTACCCTGGCGAGACAGAGAGGTCGCAACGCTCTCTCCCTACTGTCCCTACACTAACATGCTATAGTCCCGGTCTCAGGACTACCTGGTTCGACTCTCAGCAGTCGAACCCAGCTACTGGGTGAGTTACACTGCATAGCACAGGTGACGCCTGGTGATGCAACTCTGTTCTGCTTTGTGCCATGTGACTGGGTGTAACTGCTGAGTATGACTAACCGTATGTAACTCTGACTGGTTTCTACTTGTTTACCACCTAATATACACAAATCTAACCTGTCGTCTGCTCGTTACTCTGGTACCCAAATGTCGTCCAACCAACACCAGCAGCGCTGTTGGTGGGCCTAGCGCCTACCAATCCAAAAAAAGGACCGCCAGTGACGTCACACTGGCCATATAGAAACCGTCCAGCGCCACCCTTACTATATGGGACTTTCCATATATACTGCTCAAACCATTTAAGGGATCAAAAGTTAGCGTAGCATAATACAGACATGTAACGGAGCATGCAAGGGTGTCAAATCAGTGGCCATACCAGCTACTGAATTGACAATAAACAGAGTTATAGTGTTTGAACGTGTTTGAAAGGGTAAAGGTCATGATCGCAATGGCTCTGATAGACTTGTGTTTTGGGGGCGATTCCTCTGTGTTATGTAAAAAATAAAGTTTGCGAATTTTCTTCTGCGACAACTGCATTATCAAGCAAAATGATTCAACTAAACAGAACTACAATCTGGAAGGATTTTTCCCAATATATTTTCCAAATATATGGATTTGAAAATCTGATCCCTTAAATATTTTGAGCGGTGTATCTACCTTTATATGCGTGGCGTAGATACACTTTAGAATGCCCAGATCTTGGTGCAGTAGAGCTTATCTGACGGAATACACCATCAGCTTCACAATGATGTATAAACCTCAACTCTATACTACTATTATTACTAAATTAAATAAAGTTACTAAAGTTATAGCAATTGGCGACACTGGTGGGCGCGGCAGGTGCGGTGGCCGTCCCTGTGTACTGAAACTACGCACAGAACCCGCCGCAGCTCACAACTCTGGCGTTATAGGTGGCGTTCCAATAATTCCTATACCAACTGATGAAGTACATCACCAGCTTCACAATGATATTTCAGGCGTTATCCAACGCTAGGTACTTCAAACTACACGGGGCAACAAATCCTAAGGCGGTGACGCGCAGGCCACCAGGAGGCTATGTTTAAACCCTATGGTGCTAATCTGATCATGCAGTCTCTCTGCTATATCAAATCCTCCCTCTAATGTTAGAGACAGACACCTAAACAGAGGCTAACACATCACATAAATGCCTCCCTCTTGTTGCAGGGGTACCCCGGGAAGGGTACACTGAACAGTGGCTGATACGTTACATAAATCCCTCCCTCTGATACGGGAGACACCTGAACAGATACGTTACAGTATGCAGTTTAACTTGTTTTGCTTAAACCCAATATTAAGAGGACAAAAGACAAGCGAACTAAACAAAAAAAAACAATTTCAACGACCAGCACATACCAACGAATACTTGGTCACATTTGAGAATAGCCGAAAGAATTGAACAATTTCCTAATATTTTTTACTCAACGTTGTCTCTGGTGCATGATTAATGCTTACTGGCATCACATACATCATGCTCTATACACTTACTTTCTAGTGTCAAAAGAGCAAACCGTTTTAGGTATCATCAATAAGCAATCAATTGAACCCAAGGGTGGTATGTCCTTATTGAAATCAAATCCATATGATCGATTGTAAATTTACACCCTATTCCCAGTAGTAATATATTAATATTCGATATTTGCGCCATCTGCTGGTCTGCAGGATTTTAAAACAGCTACCTGTAACGTTCCTGATCGGTGTCTTCGACTAGTCCAATACCAAGGCAGCCTGAATCTGTCTGTCCTAGTAGCAACAGCTATTAATAGTAACATTATATGATTTTATTGTATATTGCTATTGGACTAGACTGTGTCGACATATCAGCAGCATAGATTGAACAGATGAAAGCACGGCTTTTATTAGGCACGGCTTTCATTTCGTTCAGAACGTACGGCTCTCATTTCGTTCAGATGATAACATGGCTTTCATTAGGCACTATTTATATTGTGCCAGTCTTACGTTCCAAGACGCATTCCTCAAATGTTTGTGCTGGCCGTGGATAAAACGAGGTCTATTCACTGCGATATTGGGTTCCACGCTGGTGGTTGTCTCCGCATTTCTGTTTATTTTGGAGATGCATGTAGAACGACCAGACTTACTCACTGTACTCCGAAGTGAGAAATTTCGAAATGCAAGCACGCGTCTGGCAGGAGATATTCGTGAGCAGTCACCAGCGGTTCAAAGTTCAACATCTAGCAAAGCCCAGATCATTCCAGGTAAGCCATACTGCGACAAGTGGTCAGTTGTGACAACGACATTCCCTCTGCCTGATGCCATCAAGCAGCAGGTAAAGTTGCAGGATGGGTGGTGCATGGTCATCGTTGGTGGAAAGAAAGAAGTTCCTCCATACAACATCACCCGGACCCATCCTAACGTAGTGTACCTGGATGGCACTGCACAGAACAGGATGTCAGAGAGATACAAGCTCATCACGTATTTGCCTTGGGATCACATTGGAAGAAAGAACGTTGGTTATCTTTATGCCATTGAACATGGGGCACGAACAGTGTGGGATATCAATGATGGTGTTGTTCTCAATAATTATACTAACACACATGGATTGCCTACAGTACCGCCGATTCTCGGGAAGATGGTCGACGTACTGATTCCAAATACTGAAGAAGCCGTTTTATTTAATCCATATCATATTAGGGTAGCCCCGCGTTCACCATGCTGGACCCGAGAATTACCACAGCTGAATGTCAAAGACTCACATTCCAACTCAATAAGAGGCTATTTAGATTCTCTTCCTGTGGAGTCCATCGGCATAATACATTTTTTGGCGAATCAAACCCCCGATGTTGATTTGTGTCGCCTCAAAATGCACATGCCATTTAATTTTGACCAGACGAGAAGGGATTCAGTGATGGTTCCTAAAGAATCGATTACTCCTTTCATTTCCCAGGCAACCCTCTTTCAGTACCAAAGTTTATGGATGCTGTTGCTGCCCGTTTCTGTGACGGATCGCCTCAGTGATATCTGGAGAAGTTTCATCGCCCAAAGGTTGGTATGGGAACTGAAGAACCCGCAGTACTTCTTGCTGTCGGCTCCGTTGGTAAATCGATCATGGAATTCCAACAACACATCTTATCTCAATATAAATGAAACCGCCGGTCGTCATAATCGTAGTTTGATACTAATACGTTTTCTCCACAAATGGAAGCCTTCCAGTCGCGATCTCATGAGCATGATTGAAGAACTTTGGATTGCTTTGCATGAGAGAAACTTTATAGATCTTCAAGATGTTGCCCTTATTCGGTTCTGGCTCCAGGCTCTTGCTATGATGGGCTATAGCTTTCCCGAGGTCCGTCAGTGCCAAGAATCCACATGGCCCCCATTTGACATGCTTATCCCCATAGGCGCTACGCATCAAGATGAATTCAGGAGTGTATTTTTACGTTCATTGAAACTCTTCTGGCCAAAGCCTCTAACGAATTTGGTAATGATGCTGGATGAAGATATGGAAAACCGGGAAGAATTTGCAGGGACACTTTTAAATTGGACTGCAGGCTTGAATAATGCGACTATTGCTTATAACAAACCGTCACAGTACTATGGAGCGGACGGTCATGATCGCCAGCAGCTGATTATGTTCTGGGCGGACAACTTCACTAATGCTGACAGGGTTGGGTTTGTGGACACAGATACTTTGTTTGTCACTGTGCCAGACTCAGACGATCTTTTTGAAGATGGGGATAAGCCCGTGGTTAATGGAGTGTATGGTAAGCCTCAAGGCAAGGCTTGGAGTAAAATGCCAAACAGGACTATGTTTTCTCTGGGAAAACCAGAGGTGCTACGTTGTATGGCATATTTTCCTGTTATCATAAAAACTAAGCACCTGAAGGAGATGAGGGACTACATGACAGCGCTGCACAATGCCTCGCACTTTGATCAAGTGTTTTCTACAATCAAAGCCAAGCGGTACTCTCAGTTTAATATTATGTGCAACTATCTTTGGTGGTTCCACCGCGACGAATATGCCTGGCATGTCATGGAAAGGGAGCCAGGTTGGCAAGGCGTTCCCCCACTAGGCCAAGTGACAAGCTTTAAGGAGGCCGGCATCACCCACAAGATGCTGTACCCTAAACCTAGGGTAGCCATTCATATGAACCACCATGCGACTGAGGGACAGAACGTCGACTTTTTTCTTCGCCAAGGATATTGCACCTATCTTCACACTCAGTTCAGCCACCAATCTGTCACGCTGCGTCCTGAATGCCGGGATCTGGACAAGCAGGGGTACAACCCAAATCTGTTCATGTTTGAGTTCGCGGATTGGCAGTATCATACTAAGCACCAAGAAGCTTTTCAGCGGCGTCAAAACAGATTTAGGCGTTCGAACTCGTGCCATGCATTTGAAAGTAAGGCGACTAACCTTTGGAAAAAAGAAATACGCCTTAGCTAACAAACTAATATGGCCATGTCAGCTAAATGAAAGAGCGCTGTGGTAAATGCCATGTATCTATGCTGTGGATGAAATATATAGGGAGTATTTCGCCCCTACAAAATCGCAACATAAACTGTCGGTTTCATTCGGAAGCCAAACTACCCTTGGTCATGTGGCGCCCTCTAACTAATCAAATTATTACTTCTGGGCTTCGTCTAATCGTGGGCCTACTGCTGGCACCAACCCTCTACACACCCTAGTAGGTAGCGTATTGGGCTTCTGTGTTATATCTAATTGCGCCTTTTCCGTTAAAGGTACCGTCACACTGTTGCGATCTCAGCTGCAACGTTGTTGCGAGTTGTGGTCGGTCGGGGATCGCATGTAGTTGGCCGGGGGTCGTTTTACGGTCGCACAAGCTTGCAATAGGGTTGTTGTAAG
>JAAUYG010013112.1_pt1 | contig 12921 bp, 14 predicted proteins | sample 7278091 | NCBI WGS metagenome assembly JAAUYG01 (sample SAMN14350201, study PRJNA611818) | marine sediment metagenome | isolation source: surface marine sediment (0.6m) | place: French Polynesia: Moorea | collected 2018-08
ACCGCGGTAATGAACGGCGCCTGCCGGAAGACGCGGTTGATTTCGGTCTGGTAGTCGGGATTGCGCGGTTTCACGGGCTCTATCGCTTGTGGGCTTGGTGGTGCGTCGCTGTGGACGCAAATGGGTCCTACCTAAGCGATCGCTCCTTAAATTGCAACCGCACTTCGGCAGGCCATTGCTTCTCCCGGTGGCACAGCGAGGGCGAACGATCGGTGTGCCCCACCCCCCGGGAACGGTTGCCGAAAACTCGGCCGCCCCGTCTTGCCCCACCGGGCTGGCCTAGCCCCCTTCCGGAATGAGCGCTAAAGCAGGCGCCAGAGCGACGCCGCGGGCCGGCCGGCTTTGAAGCGGCCGTACCAGCGGCACAGCGGGAAGAGCAAGACCAGACCCGCCAGCCAGAAGCCCAGCATCGCAACTTGTGACACGCCGGCCGGAACGATCCACCCCATCAGGCCGTAGAGGTAGAGATGCAGGACGTAGAAGAAGAACGGGCTGCGTCCGAACACTGCCAGCCAGGCCAACCCCTGGCCGCCCCAACGGCTTAGGAGTCCCAGCAGCAGCGCATTGACGCCCAGGGTCAGAAGAACGAAAGTCAGGCTGGGCGGATATTTGGTGACATTCAGAAAACCGATCCAGCCCACCTGCGGCGGATGGAAATTGCCGAAGCCCCCGATGCCGCGGAGGATGACAAACCCGGCCAGAAGAATGCCGGCGGCCACCAGGGCCTTGCCGGACAGATCATCCGGGCGCCGAATCGCCCTGCGCCCCAGGAGGATGCCCAGGCCCGTGATGCCCAGCCAGGGGATCACGGGGTAGAAAACCATGATGAAACCGCTTCTTCCTGGTATCTGCAGCATGCGCACCCAGGCTGGATGGTCGACGCCGAAGGCCGCCGGACCGGGAGTGGCCCACGCGGTCGCCATTAGCGCGGTCAGGCTGATGCCCGCCACGGCGGCCGTGGGCAGACGGATCGCCAACGACCAGATAAGCATGGCCGCACCCAGTGCGAAAAGCACGCCCAGATAAATGGCCAGGCCCTCACCGCTGCCCGGTATCGGTCCGCCCCGGCCCACGAAGGTTCCGGGCACACCACGGACGAACGCCAGGCCCCAGGCCGGGTTTTCGATCAAAAACTGGGCGGCGATCAGTATCATGCCGCGCAACAGGAAAAAACGGCGCAGGCGCGCAGGCGACCAGCCAGCCGAACGGCGGCTTTCGGCCAGCATGGCCATGCCGGCGCCCATCAGTACGAAGAAGCCCGGCGCACAGATGTGGGTTGCGACCCGCAGGACAAAAGGCAGAGCGTCGGCATAGTCCGGCAGCGAAGTTCCCCAGAATTCGCGTGAATGCATACGGGCAATGAAATAGCTGGCATGGTCGAGGGCCATCAACACCATGATGGTCCCCCGCAGTTCATCCAACGCGGCGATCCGGCGGGGGGCGGGTGCTGTTGAGGACGGCCGGACGCCAGGGGGATCGTATGGCCGGGCGCTGCCCATGGGCATCACACCGGCCGACAGTGGGCCAGCCCCTTGGACGTGCCGTTGAAATGGTGGAGATCAGAGACCCCGCTGCGCCACGTGCGATTCCACGCGTGGGCCCTGAATCGATCTGCGAAAACGGCCGCCGGGTCGTTCCCGGCCGGCTCTAGGGCCTGTGGGGGGATCAGCGGGGGGCGCCGGGAAGTGTTGGAAAATGCGCCGTCGGGCGCCTGCCGAGTTGGTTTTGCGCGTGTGGTCATGGTCCGTCCACCGGATTGCAAGGGTGTGTCCGCTTTGAACCGATTCGATTGCACGGCACCATCCTGGGTCTGACCGACGCCATCCGGCCGGGAAATGATAAAGACGGACCTTCGTGATGCCGCTTGTCCGGCTTCAATCCGGCGGGGGAGGGAGGAGGCCGGCGTAAAGACCCGGGTCGGAACCCGGAATCGGCATGGCCCCGACCGTGCGTCGAAAGAAGTGTTCCGATTGCACCCAACCCACGACGGCATAAGCATAACCAATGGCATGCATGGCTTCCAGAGCGGCCAGCAGCAATGCCCGGCCCAGCCCCTGGCGTTGATATGCAGGCGCCACGCCGATGGGGCCCAGCATGCCACGGGCGGTGGCGTCGTAGACGCAGAATCCGGTCAGCGCTTCGGCCTCGTGGGCGATAAAGCAGCTCACGGGCAGCCGGGAGAAAGTGATCTCGCACTCGGCGGCCCAACCGGCCCCGAACGTGCGGTGCACCCAGGCCGCCACAGCGGTCCGTTCCGACGCCAGGGCGCGACGCACCACCAGGCTGCCGGGCGGGCGCTGAACGCGATCCGGCAGTGCGTAGAGTTTGACGAGCATGTCGGTCATGGCGGTCGATGGCTTGCGCGATAAGCGCTCAGTGGTACTGTTCGTTGGTAAAGGCCCGCGAAGCGCGTGCCATGTAGTCTTCCATCGAATTGAAAATGAAGTACTGCTGAACGCTGTCCCAGGCCAGGGCCGTGCGTACGCCGGCCACCCAATCGTTCGCAGATGCCCCCTCGGCAAAATCGCCGATCAGGAAAGCCCGGCCCCCCTGAACCTCGAATACGGCGTTTTCCAAGAGGACGCCGTCGTCGGGCGATCGGCCCATGAGGTAGATCAGGACGATCTTGTCGGTGAAATCGGGAAAGGGCATCATGGTTTCCATAGAGGCTCCTGATCTGGCGGTTGGCAGTCGGCCGGCAAAACTGGCGGCAGGCCGCTTGACACCAGGACTCTATGCCATCCCGGCGATGAAGTCCAGAGGGATCGCTCAGGTCCGCATTTCAGGTTGTCATCGCTGTGGGTCGGTCTTAGGTTGACAATGTCAATAAACACCATGCCTGGATGCGGCCGCTGTAAGTTTTCCGGCGCCCCATGCCAATCGCTTCCAGTTTAGAACGTTTCACAGCTGCCCTGAAATGTATTGCCGCATCAGAAGCAAGAAGATCAATCATTGAAGCAGCGGTTCGTTTCGACTGTTGGTCAAGGCTTTTGTTCAATGACGGTGTTCGCCGTTGAGGGTATCGCCGACCAGGCATGATTTTGCTTCCTTAGCACGCGTTCGGCGACGACATTCGTTTGACCCCTTCGTCAACCAACGCTTCGAGCTGCGCGGTGAATCGCTTGAGCGACGGAAAATCAGCGTGCAACCATGTCCATCAAAGTTCAATGCCATTGAGAGGAGGGAATCGCATGACAGTCAAGGTCACCTGGTACAGTCACGCCTGTCTGATGATCGACACCGGCGACGCCAAACTGATCGTGGACCCCTTTCTGACCGGCAACCCGCTGGCCCCGGTCACGGCCGACGAGGTGCCGGCGGATTATATTCTGGTCTCCCACGGACACGGCGATCACGTGGGCGATACGGTCGCCATTGCCAAGCGCACCGGGGCTACGGTCATATCGAATTTTGAAATCCATAACTGGCTGGTGGGCCAGGGTCTGGAAAAGGTTCATCCCCAGCACATCGGCGGCGGTTTCGACTTTCCCTGGGGACGGGTCAAACTGACCATCGCCCACCACGGCTCATCGCTGCCGGACGGATCCTACGGCGGCAACCCCTGCGGTTTTCTTTTCTACATCCAGGGATGCAAGATCTATCATGCCTGCGACACGGGTCTGTTTTACGACATGAAGCTGATCGGGGAGGAAGGCATCGACCTGGCCGTTCTGCCCATCGGCGACAATTTCACCATGGGGCCCGAGGACAGCCTGCGGGCCGTGCGTTTGATCGACCCCCGCCAGGTGCTGCCCATCCATTACGACACGTTCGATGTCATCCAGCAGGATGCGGCCGCCTGGAAAACCCGCGTCGAGGACCAAACGGCGGCCCGGGTGGCGCTTCTCAAGCCCGGCGAGACGCTGGATCTCTTCTGAGCAGCGGCCTGCCGACGGCAGGGATCGACGCCTTGATATTTGCCCGGCCTTCTGATTTATAGGATTGGGCGCATCGGCGACCTGACCCCGTCCCATCGGGATCATTGTGTTTTTTCCGGGTGATCCATGTGGCGGCGGGTGCGTTCCATGCGAATTTCGACAACGCGGCTCATCATTTCGTCTGCAATCCTGATGAGCCGCATCAGAAAGGACAGATCAGCTCATGGGAACGACGACGGCGGCCATTACGGGGGTTAACGCCTGGGTGCCGGATGATGTGCTGACCAATGCCGAACTGGCCACCATGGTGGATACGAGCGACGAATGGATCACCACCCGCACGGGCATCAAGGAACGGCACATTCTCAAAGGTAAGGACCAGGGGACTTCGGTGATCGGCATCGAAGCCGTCAGAGGGCTTCTGGCCAAAACCGGCACCGATCCCGGTGAAATCGACCTGTTGATCTGCGCCACCACCACGCCGGACATGCTGTTCCCGGCCACGGGCAATATCATCACCAACGCCGTGGGCGCGGTCAATGCCTTCAGCTACGATCTGCAAGCCGGATGCTCCGGCTTTCTCTTCGCCCTGACCACGGCGGCCCAGTATATCGTCACGGGTCACTGCCGCAAGGCGGTCGTGGTGGGGGCGGACAAGATGTCCGCGATCATCGATTACCAGGACCGCGCCACCTGCATCATCTTCGGCGACGGTGGCGGGGCGGTTTTGCTGGAGCCTTCGGGTGAGGCGTTGGGGGTGCGTGACGCCCTGCTGCGTTCGGACGGCTCCGGTGAACCCTACCTGCACATGAAAGCCGGCGGCAGCCGGCGCCCGCCATCTATGACCACTGTCGAGGCCCGCGAGCACTATGTCTACCAGGAAGGCTCCACCGTATTCAAGTTCGCGGTAAAGAACATGGCCCAGGCGGCCTACGAAATCATGACCCGCAACGGCCTGAGCGCCGAAGACGTGGCCTATCTGGTGCCCCACCAGGCCAACAAGCGCATCATCGACGCCACAGCCGAGAAGATGGGCCTCGGTCCTGAGAAGGTCATGCTCAACATCCACAGATATGGCAACACCACCAGCGGCACGATTCCTCTCTGCCTACACGATTACGAGAAGCAGCTACGCCGGGGGGACCATCTCGTCCTGGCGGCCTTCGGGGCCGGTTTTACATGGGGGGCCGTGTATCTGCGTTGGTCTTACGACAGCGCGCAGTGAAAGGGCTTGGTGACAGGATTATCCGATGTTCGATCCATCCGCGTGCGGCAGGAACACCGCGGCAATCGGGCGGCGCCGCTGGTGGAAGCTTGTATCGCCCGGCCGGCCTACCATTCACTCCGGGCGACTTCGTGCACCCTGGAATCCTTTCCCAGTCTTACGGTAACACGGTCGCCGACCATCAGGCCCTTCAACCGCTCCGGATCGATACCATAGATCACGACGACCGACCCTTGGCTTTGGCTCAGGAGCAGATCGCCGGTGATCGGGCTGATGGTCAGAATGGTCCCCTCGACCAGGCGTTCCGGAGGATTATCGGCCGGCACCGGCCCGGCGGCGATCGCGCCTAACGCGATCAGCAAAATGACGACCACCCAGATGGGGATTCTCAGCCTTTTCATAGATACCCTCCACTTTGAACTTGGCCCGATGCAATGATTCCCGGAAGCGCTGCGTCCTGGCCGTCGGCGTTTTGCAGGGCGCCGGGCGCTCTCCGGGCGGGCAGGCCTCGAGCAGGGCCACTTCCTGAACGGCCCTCAAAAAAGCCGTACGCGTAAACGGTTTGTGAAGCACGCCCACCGGATGGCAGCGCTGCTCCATCTTGAGGGTGGCTAGATAGGGCGCTGGGTTGCCGGTTATATAGAGGGTTCGTACCATGGGCGCGTGGCGCCTGATGGCGTGCATCATTGCGATCCCGTCCTGCCAGGGCATTTCGATATCGGTGACCACCAGGTCCGGACGCATGTTCAGAAATTGGTTGTAACCGAGAACACCATTGCTGGCGATGAACACTTCATGGTTTTCCTGGGATAGAATCGCTTCGATAACGGAGAGAATAACGGTGTTGTCGTCAACGATCAGAATCTTCATAACCGGGCTCCTTTCGAGCAGACAAAAAGGTTGGCCGTTCCCTGCATTTCCATTTTGTTATTCAGCAAATTATGTGCCGTTTTTGCAACAATCTGAAATCATTATTTATATTGACTTTGTTGCGGCAAATAAGGTGTTCAAATTGATTGAAAAACCCTTCAAATGGAGGGCGGCTATCATGCCAAAATTTCTATAAGACATAGAAATAATTCAGTATATTTGAATATGCATGGATTAGTCTGCATGGGGCGTACGATTAAATGCACGCCTCATGCTGGAGTGGTTGGCATTTCGGTCGCCGAGGGATGCCGATACCGGCATGCCGATCGTCGATTGAGGACCTCCAGCCCAAACCTTCTTCCATATCGGTAGGTTGTATGCGCCTCGCCAAAAAGCCGCCGAAGCGATCCGAAGCCCCCGGCCGGCGACTTCCTCAAGGCATCCGTCACAGCGCTGCGGCCCGCCGCGCTTGGAAACCTGTAGGGCCAAGCCTGCAGTGCCTCAAACCGTCCAAACACCCAATAAATCAAAATATACTAATGATTATAATGATTTAAATTGGATCCAGCCCTTTGGCACCCTCTTTGCTCTACTCTATTGGCGTTCGAGACGGGACGCCTGGGGGCCTGTTCAGACAATCCCGGGAAGTGAGCGGTCCACGGCAGGATTCCGTCGGTACTCCAGACAACGAAATATATACAAAGGAGGTCGAAATGGGTAACTTCATGAAAGCATTAGTGGTGCTCTTGGCCCTGGGTTTGGTGGCGACATGGTCCGTATGGGCCAGCGATCAGGTCAGCCAGGGGGAAGCCGTTGAAGTCACCGGCACCGTGCTCGAGAACGGTCAGCTGCAGGATGATACTGGACAGAAGCATATGCTCGCAAAGGATGAAGAGACAATGGAGTTGATGAGCCATGTGGGCGCCAAGGTTCAGATCAAAGGTACGCTGATCGAGCAACCCGAGGGCGAACGCGTCATCAAAATTAAATCCTACCAGGTGGTAAAACCTTAGCCACCTTTCCCATCCGGGATACCCCGGCGGGCGGGGGCTGGCGCCGCGAAGACGGTTCGGCCTCCGCCCGCTGCCATTTCAGCCGTTACGAAAAGTTTTCGGATCAAGGCCGTGTTTTTTAAGCAGGTTGTAAAAGTCGGCCCGGTATTTGCCCGCCATTTTGGATGCCTGGCTGATATTGCCGCGGGTCGATTCCAGTAGCTTGGACAGATAGTTGCGCTCAAAGTCCGCCTTGGCATCCTTGAGCGGCAGGACGGTATTGCCGGCCGGGACCTGAAACGGATGGCGTAAAATGGCCTGGTCTCGAATCGATGCGCTGTCGGACAGGGCCACGGCACACTCGATCGTATTCTCCAGTTCGCGCACATTACCGGGCCAGGCGTAGGTCATCAGTTTGCGCATGGCCGCGGCTGAAAAACCCTTGATGTCCTTGGACATGATCCGGGCATACTTCTCCAGAAAGTGCCTGGCCAGCAGCGGGATATCTTCCCGGCGTTCGCGGAGTGTCGGCAGTTTGATAGGAATCACGTGAATGCGATAGAAGAGATCCTCACGGAAAGTGCCTTTATGAATTTCGGTTTCCAGGTGTTTATTGGAGGCCGCGATGATCCGGATATCCACGTTGACCGTCTTGCGGCCGCCAACGGGAAAAAAGGCACGCTCCTCCAAGACCCGCAGAAGCTTTACCTGCATGCTCAACGGCATCTCCGAAATTTCATCCAGAAAAAAGGTGCCGCCATGGGCTTCCGCCATCAGGCCCTTGCGGTTGCGGTCGGCACCGGTGAAAGCCCCCTTTTCGTATCCGAACAATTCGCTTTCGAGCAGCGTTTCAGGTATGGCGGCACAGTTGATGGCCACAAAGGGCCCCTCGCGGCGTGGGCTGCACATGTGCAGGGTTTTGGCGATCAGTTCCTTGCCCGTCCCGCTCTGGCCCTCGATGTAGACGCTCGATTCGGACTGCGCGGCCTGAGATACCTGATCCAGGACGCCCTGGATGGCGGCGCTGCGGCCGATGATGTTTTCAAAGCTGTAAGCGTCCTTGACCATGCTGCGCAGGCGATGAACCTCCTGGGACAGGCGCTGCTGCTCCAGGGCTTTTTCGACCTGTACCAGAAGCTCGCGGCCTTCGAAGGGTTTGGTCAGGTAACCGAAGGCCCCCCGGCGCATGGCGTCGACAGCGGTTTGGATGGTGCCGTAGGCTGTCAAGATGATGACCGGGAGGCCGGGATGGACTGCGTGCACGGTTTCCATCAGTTCGATACCGTCGCTATCCCCAAGCCTGAGGTCCAGCAGCACGAGGTCAAAGGCTTGGGTTTCCAGAAGACGTCGGACGTCGGCGGCGTCCGCCGCCGTGGACACGGTATAGCCTCCTGAAAGCAGCCGCATCTCGAGCACCTGCAGAATGTTCGGATCGTCATCGACCGCCAGGATGTGACGCCCTGAGCGATCGTTCGTCGATTGGTGTTCGCGAATATTAGGCATCATGTCGCTTTTTGGGTGCCGAAATGGCCACCGGTGATCCTATTCCAAAGAAAGGTCAACGGCCTTGAGACGCTCCAGACGTTTTTCCATCCGGCGCAGATCCGCCTTGCGGGCCTCAATTTCCTGCTGCAGGCGATCGTTGTCGCTCTGCAGCGTTCCACACGCCTCCAGCTGGGCGTTGCGTTCGTCCAGCAAGCCGATCCAAACGGTCGCGTCGACCGCCAGGGGCGATTCCGGGTGTTCCTCGGCGACCCGCTGAAAGTAATTTCTGGCCGCTGGGAGACTGCGGGCCGGATTGCGTTTGTCAGCGGCCACCATGCCGGCAAGATACAGTCTTCGGGGGTCGGCGGGTGCGTCCGCCCGATTCGGAATCGGTGCCAGAAGTTGTGCGGCGCAGGCGAAATCCTGTAGCCGCCGGCAGGCTTCCACCTGCTCAAACCGGATTTCGATGGGCGAGATCGGCGCCTGATCATGGGCGCAGCCGCCGATGAGGAAGAATCCCGTCACGCCAACGGCAAGGTGAAACAGAAAGTGCTGCCTTGTCCCAACCGGCTCTCGGCCCATAACTTTCCTCCGTGCGCGGCAACGATATGCTTGGTGATCGAGAGGCCCAGTCCGGTGCCGCGTCCGGTTTCATGGCCGACGTCGATGCGGTGGAATTTGTCGAAGATGTTGTCGAGCTGATCTGCGGGAATCCCGCATCCCGCATCCACCACCCGGACAAGCAGTCCGTCGCCGTTGTCCGGCGCGAGTGAGGCTTCGATGCGCACGGCCCCGCCAGCCGAAGAGAATTTCAAGGCATTGCCGATCAGGTTCTCCAGAACCTGGTGAATCCGTTCGCCGTCGGCCGCTACGGCCGGAAGACTCTCAACTGGCTTGATTTCCAGCGCAATGTCACGTGAAATGGCGATGGGGGCCAGTTTCAGGACGCTGGCGCGCAGAATTTCAAGTAAATCGAGTGGTGCGATGACATAGTCCATCATGCCGGCTTCCATGCGGGAGAGATCCAGCATTCGGTTGACGGAGGCGATCAATCGGTCGCATTCGTCCTTGACGATGGCCAGAAGCTGGCGCTGGTGCCCGGGCTCCCGGCGGAAGCGATCCTCCTCCAGGAGGCTGCTGGCCTCCTTGATGGCGGTCAGGGGGGTTCGCAGTTCGTGCGAAACATGGCGGATAAAGTCTTCTTTCATGGCATTCAACTCGCCCAGGCGCAGGCACATGGAATCAAAATCCCTTGACAGGGATGCAATTTCAGGCGGCGCCTCGATCGGGGGCAGTGGTTTAAAGCGGCCGGCGGCGACCTCGCGGGTCTTGCGCTGCAGCCGCTTGATCGAACGGTTGATGCTGCGGGCGTTGCCAAAGGAGACCAGCAGGCCGATGACGACACCGATCAGCACGGCGGCCACGCTGGTGCGGACCACGTTGGCGCTGATCCGGCTGGAAAGCGCGATCTTGGCGTCGCGCGCCCGGCGCGCCCGGCTGATCAAATGTTGCAAATGCTGCCTCAGGGCGTCGATCATTTCGCCCGTAAGGGTCGCTTCGACGCCGTCGACTGTTTCCTCGCTCCCCGCAGCGCGTTGACGCTCCTGTTCGACGCGGTTGAAATACGCCTGGCTCAGCCGCGCGATGGGTGCCACCTGTTGGACCATGTCTCCAGCGCTGGCCAGATGCCGTAAGCGGTCCTGAATGCTCTTGTGCGCTTGGTGTATTTCTTCGAAACGCCGGTAAAAAGCCTCGTCCCGGGTCACCAGATAACGTTTTTCGAAGCGCACCAGCGATGCCGTGGATTCGCTCAACGCCTCGCCCAAACGGATGATTTCGCTGTCCACGTGGGCCACTTTTTGAATGATGACATTGAGCCGATTGAGCTGAACCGAAACGAAGACCCCTACGGCCACCAGCACCAGCATGAATACGAGGTAGCCCGACATCAGACGTTGAAAAAGGGGCAAGGGCATGCTGTATTCCCACCAGCAAGGATCGCGCCAGACCAACCGCCCTGAAAGGGTGGTAAATAAATATATGAATATACTTGTAATTTTTTGTTATGCCAATGAGGTCCAAGCGGTTATTAAAAGCCCGGCGGACAGAAAATTGCACAAAAAAATACTAAAAATAAACGGTTGCGCACATCCGGTGCTAACAGAACACGGGGACAAGACGGTCGGAGCGGCGTTGCCGCCGCCGGATGACTCCGGCAAACGATCGCCGCGCCCAAAAAAAGGCTCAGGGCGCGCCGTCAATCCACGGCGGTGCGGGAAAGGATCCATATGGCGTCGGTCAGGGTCATTGCACGTTACGTATTGGTCATAGGTATTCTCGCAGGGGGGCTTGTACCGGGGGGGTGTCAGCCAACGCCCCCATCGGCGCAGGCGCCAGCCCCATCTCCGCAAATTCCCGTTCGACAGACGGGCCTGATCGCGGCTGCAGATCTCATCGAAACCAGCGGTATGGCTTCTGCGCGCCGCGAAGCCGACCTGCTTTGGATGGTCAACGACGGCGGGCATGCGCCTTGCCTTTTCGCCGTGCGATCGGATGGCGCTGACCTGGGACGCGTGACCGTCGAGAGGGCGCGCAATGTAGACTGGGAGGATCTGGCCGGTTTTGAATGGGAGGGACAGGCCTTGATTCTGATTGCGGATGTGGGCGACAACCGTGCCGTGCGGGACGCCGTCCACATTTACGTGGTCGCGGAACCGACCCGACGGCCGGACGGCGGTTTTCCCGCGCAGGTGGACATTGCCTGGCAGTTTGCCTTTCGCTATGAGGACGGCCCGCGTGATTGTGAAGCGGTCGGGGTCGACACACGGCGCGGGACGATTCTTCTGGTCACCAAACGCACCACCCCGCCCCAGCTCTATTCCCTCCCCTTGCGGCCGGAAGCAGGCGTACCCGTCGTGGCCCGAAGAATCGGCACGCTGCCCCGGATTCCACCCCCGACCGCAACCGATCGGGTGCGCTATCCGCGCTTCGGGAAATTGTTTTCGCAACCCACCGCCATGGATATCCGGCACGACAACCGCCTGGCGGTGGTCATGACCTACAAGGACGCCTATCTTTTCTCGCGCCTCAATGGTGAAAGGTGGGCGGACGCCTTTTCGCGTATCCCCCAGACTGTGGCCATTCCCCATCTCAGGCAAAAGGAAAGCGCCTGCCTGACGCCCGACGGCCGCAAGCTCTATATTACCACCGAAAAACGCCCGACCCCGCTATTGGTGGTTGATCTTGGGTCCAACCCCTAGATCGTTTCTTTCGCGCCGGACGACCATTCGCAGCCATTTCCGCCGGGATGCCCCGATTCAGCAGGACGGCGCGTCATTGCCATTTCCAAGGGGCGCCAGGCGTTCAGACGCCGAAAAAACACCTTGCCCCTGACCCCAGCCCGGTCCTCAAGCGGCAGCCGCCGACCGGGCCGAGGGCCCATTCTGCGCCGATGACGATCTGCCGAGCGTTTTGTCCTGCACCCTTCCAAAGTACGGGGCGCAACCCCGCCACAGGAAGAAATGGTGTTGAGCTGCTTTTTGACGCAAATGAACGGGCTTTGGTGCGGTATACGCTTTCGGCCGGGAAGGCGCCAAGGCGTGGGTTGCGGGTCGCCGGACGCCGCCCTCGCCCGGGGTCAGTCGAAATCGATGCCGACATCGGGAATGGCTTTCAGGTTTTTTTCCCGGTCGACGCACACCAGGTGGATTTCGGCCTTAACGGCGGCCTTGCCCGCCCCCGGTCGCCAGGCTTCCTGATGCCAGACCAGCCGGTAGTCGCTGTCCTTGCGCACGGTGGAGACGATGTCCAGGGTGTCACCGAATTCGGCGCCGTCCAAAAACTGGATGTCGGCTTTGTAGACCGCAAAGCCCAGCCCCTTTTCTTTCCACAGAGCCACCAGGGCCGCCGGACCGATCACCCCTTCCCGGGCGCGTTCGAAGTATTTGAGGTAATTGGCGTGGTAGACCACGCCGGAGTGGTCGGTGTCTTCGTAGTAGACCTGGACGGGTTGGTGGTAGGTTTTAGTTGGCATGCGTTTTTTCCAACGGTGTAGATCGAAGAGGTTTTGGGCTATTTATCAATTCCAATTTTCTCCATCACTATCTCTGAGGTTTCGAAGGTTGCTGACCAGCGTGTGATACCGTTTTCGTCACAACACTCCAGTTAGTATCCTACGGCAGGTTCGGTATATATTTCCACCATGGTAGCTATATCCACCCGCTTTGGTGTTGGCATCGGCTTCTCGGATCTCACTTCTGCATCAAAGGAGCAAACCTCGACGATCCTAACGGTATCGTATTGTTTGAACTTCATCGTTATGCTCCGGCTCGTGCCTTAAGGTCATAGGATTCATTGGGCACTTGGATAATAATTCATCATCTTTACGGTTAATCAGAGGCATTGTTTCTGACTAATGAACTTCTTTCTGGTAAAAAGTTCATTTTCTTCCACGTGGAAGAAAACGAACCAA
>JAAUYG010093087.1_pt1 | contig 12921 bp, 11 predicted proteins | sample 7278091 | NCBI WGS metagenome assembly JAAUYG01 (sample SAMN14350201, study PRJNA611818) | marine sediment metagenome | isolation source: surface marine sediment (0.6m) | place: French Polynesia: Moorea | collected 2018-08
AGTAGTAGTAGTAGTAGGATGATGATGATGATGATGATGAGGAGGAGGAGGAGGAGGAGGAGGAGGAGGAGGAGGAGTTGGGGAGAAGAAGTAATAGCATTTACCAACATCAATAGAAGCCAGCGGATAAATAGATAGAAAATTTATTTACACTTTCAAGATAATATTTTCACAATACTAGTTTACATCGAGATGATAAAAGTTGAAAGTGTGAGTCATCGAAATAGAACAAATGTCTAACAAGCTGGATGCCTTTAAAAATACATTGAATAAAACGAAATTCTGCTATTAGTTACATCAGCTTTCAATTAATATTTTTTTAAAAAAGTTTCCTTCTCAATTTTGAAAAAATATTTGACAGTATTACGGTCCTTAATATGTGGTGGTAATGAATTATATAGAGTGGCACCAGTGCATTAAGCCGTATATTTTTATTTTCTTTTAAATGTTTCTGAAATAAATATGTTATGAATAGTTTCTCTACTTATGTAATGGTCAGAAAAAAAATCGGCAAGTTCCCCTGCTGCTGATTATGTAAAATGATAGTTGAAAAAATGAAGCAATATCTGCTATTTGTTGCTATTTATAGAAGACTTAGGCTTTTGCGTAGAAGTTTAGAAGGGGTATACCAATCTTTTTTTTTTTTTTGGATAATGTTTCAGGATTCTATTCTGCATTATTTCAATTTTCTGTATGTAGCTTTTTGATGAAGCACCATGCACCCCTATCCCATATGGTGTTCGGGAAAAGCAATACCCATAACAAAGTGGACGCTTAACTCGGAAAGGAAATGCTCTTTAATGAGTTTAAATGCACTTACTATTTTTCTTAAATTATTGCAAAGAGCATTTATCTGAAATTTCCAATTTAGTTGTTCATCCAGTAAAATACCTAAATAGCGGACACAAGTAAGACAATGCATTATACTTGTTCCTATGTTCAATGTGTCAAATTCTTTCAAAATTTCTTTTGGGTGAATGTCAAATATTGTAATTAGTTTTGTCAATATTTATTGTAAGTTTGTTTGCAGAAAGCCATTCTGCTAGTTTAATAAATAACCTTTCTGCTTTTTGTTTAAGTTCATGTACGCTTTTGTTAATTATAAATGCACTGAGTCATCTGCAAGCAGCATAATTTATTCATTGTCTTTTGAAACATTTCCTATATCATTGGCATAAATTAAAAATAACATGGGACCCAAAACTGAACCTTGTGGTACAACTATATTCATTTCATTGATTTCTGACTTGTCCTTATTTGCACTGGTATATTGTTTCTTTTTTTCCAAGGAACTTTCAAACCAATCATGAACAGTACCTCTTATGCCATAGTTTTTTAGTTTATCTAGTAAGATTTTCCAGTATCAAAGGCTTTTGATAGACCTAGGTATAGTCCCAATGCACAATTGCCTTCATCTAATGCCCCCCTTACTTGTTCTGTTATTTGTAACAAAGCCAATTTTGTAGAATAATCCTTTCTGAATCCAAATTGATATTTACATAAGGTTTCATTTTTATTAAAAAATTGCTTAATCTATTTTTCATTACTTTTTCAAATATTTTACTTACACAGCTTAGAATACTGACTGGTCTGTAGTTTCCCATCGAAGTGTGGTCATGTTTGTTATATAATGGTTTAACTTTTGCAAGTTTTAGAACATCTGGAAAAATGCTAGTTGAAAATGACTTGTTTATTATGAGTAATATTTGGGATGATAGCTCCAATTTACACATTTTAATACATTTTATTGGTACATATAAATCACCTATAGCCGTGTTTTTCTGAAGAGAATCAATTGTGGAGGGTAAAACGAAAGTGTTTCTATGCTCAAAGTATCAACCCGAATAGGGAGAAAGCAATGTCAACTTACGTTTTGTGTGCACTCTTTAGAACAATACGCGTCAATCTGAAACGTGTCTGCCTTAGGTGGAATCCACATGGGCGGATAGGAGACTAGGTGTCCGACGGCGAATATCCCAGAGTCATACTGCCTGGGCTGCTCCGTGTAATAGAACCTTAATCCGGAACTGTCAACGATCCCTAGAAAATACAAGATCCAATGTATGCAAATCATCCACTAAACTCGGCATGAGAACAAAGTAGAGGTAACCTACGATTTAATCATGTGTTTTAGCATGTTTAATTAAAAGTGTCGATCAGTAAATAAAGGTAAAAAAAACAGCATGGTCACAGAGACAGCTTGGACCTGAGCATAAAGGTAGAAGGGAATTACCTGGATTCTAAAACAAATTATATTGGTTGATTGGATAATTTTAATTAAGTGACCGAATTACAGTGGTCCCCCTCTCTTTATTGCCACTCTCAAGAGAAGCCACGCTCCCTGTGGTCAGAATTTGTTCTCGCTACTACTATGAAACTATGAATGCAATTACCTCTCTCTCTCTCTCTCTCTCTCTCTCTCTCTCTCTCTCTCTCTCGCCAAAGGCCTCTAATGTGGACACACTTTCTTGGCAAATATTGTGGCCTTATTGGAGGCGGATATTGGTACTGAGCAAGGGTTGGTATAATGAGAAGTCGATAATCAGGACAGCGGTACGTGTTATGTTGCAATGACGACCAAGCAAACGCACAATACCACGTTTGTGAGCAGAGAACAGTTGATTTTGCAACATTCGACATTTTACTTATAGACGGCATTTTGAAAAGAAAAGCCAAGTAAGCTAAAAGTACTACGAACCGCTGATGGCGTCGGGATTGTCATAATGAATCTCTATCATGACATAGACTGGAGAGTCAGTATCTCCTACTGGGTAACCGGCTGCCTCGGGCCAGAGAAGATCCTGTGGGAGAGTAGACAGAAATTACCTCTCATAAACCAAACAGGCCCATAATAACAACAAGGGGCCCAGGACCTTGACCAGTACTACTATTGGTACTAGTACTTATATTTACTGCTGCCTGCTGCTCCTCCTCCTCCTCCTCCTCCTCCTCCTCCTCCTACTACTACTACTACTACTACTACTACTACTACTACTACTACTACTACACAAAGGCGCACGGATAACTGTAATTTCACCTCACATACCAGCAATGTAGTTAGATACATGGAGCTCCAGATAGGTAGTTAGTAACTTGCTACCAAAAGGTGTATAAAATGTGACATCGTCTCCTGGCGCCTACCAAAAGTGACCTAGACCCTATTTAAAGTTCCGTGCGACCTGAAACCTTGTGACTTAATTACCCATATTTAATTTTAAATTACATGGCAACGGACGCAACTTCATAGTATACACAGTCTGGCACGTACCAAAAGTGACCTAGACCCTATTTAAAGTTCGCTGCGACTATTTGTAAGTTTAAATTACATGGTAACGAACCCATCTGGAGGTTCATAATATACACTTCTAACCTTACCTCCCCTCCAATACCCCAGCTAAAGGTTAGAGTGTAGCAGCTTGAGACGTTCTCGGGCATATTTGGGTTATAACAACGGTGGGCTGGCAATTCCTGTACCGGGAGGTCACATGTGAACACTAGCATGTGATGGACCACACCGAGGTTTGCCCTCTCGATCACAGGTGACATCTACCGGGTGTGTGTGAGGGGGTGGAGTTTGGGGGTGATGGGGCGGAAACGTTTCATAAACACTAGCTGATACAATAATAACACTAATAGAAATGAGTTCCATATGCTGAGGACAAAGATCAAAAGTAAACAACCAAAATATAGACATTAACTCTTAATTATATGTTTAAAATGTTATTTTACTATCTTCTAATAGAAATTTAAAAATAGCAATAACGAGTACCTTGATGATGTGGTGTTTTGTAGGCAGGGTAGGCAATACTGCGGTTTGACACCAGTACTCCGTCCTCGAAGTCCCCAGAGATACCTGGAATAGACAAAACAGGGTTTATATAAGTGACGTCACAGAATCTAATGACATCACACCGCAGAAAGAGTCTCGTGAACTGATCACGTGTCAGGCGCATGTGGAGTTGTTTACCCTAAATAACCAGAGTATAAATTATGGACTTCGTGAATTGTGAATAAAGTGTGTGTTTGTGGGAGCCAACTCAAGGTAAGTCCAGCAGGGGGAGCCAGAGACTGACATATGTCGATATGCGCAGCAGAGACACTGGACTCAAATCCACAGTGGAAATTAGATCACTAATGCAGGACAAGTGCAGATGGCGAGCCATACCCCGCGGAGGATCGACATGATGATGATGATGATGATGATGATGATGATGATGATGATGAAATTGTGAACTGCTTTGATTGGGCATCATACACGGAGTTGTGTAGAGATACATCCATAGGAGACGATCAACGTCAGAGTAGCTTTCGCAATTTCAAGTTGGTTCGCGACCTTCAGGATCTCGCAGCAGTAAAATCTCAGTTTAATAACTGATTCTGCTGAAGGCTTCCCATATAGGTTCCAGTGCCAAAAAGCCGGTAGTATGGCTCCACCAGGCTTATATGTGACGTCATCCCTCGCTAACGATCACTGCGCATGCGGATGACATAATAGCAATGCGATAGCCTAACTTTGTGTAATACGGTGGACTACGCTTGCTGTCCAATTGTGCAGGGTAACTTCATCAACATGGCCTGGCTCTATTCAGCCTTCGTGGCATCACCACAGCGGATCACACAATGCCTGATGTACTTAGACTATGATCATGATAATTGAGCTATTATTAATGCTGTTCTCGATTCTTTCCTTATGCAATTTTTTTTAAACGATTAACATGAATAGTATTATGCTTGTATTGTATAACTAATATCTAGGTTAGAGTGATATAAAGCGTTTGATTATACGTTGACCAAGATAGCATCTTTAGAGAGAATCCTCTTAGCTTTGCACAGAAACGCCTGGAATTTTAACAAAATTTCTTGAACCGCTTTGGTGCTATAAATAACTGAAAATCTAGAATGTTCCCTGGATTCAGGAATAAAATGAGACTGTATGAAAGGCTGCGTGTAAAATGAATATTTATTGTAATATACATGTATAGCTGTTGTCACCGAAGACTTTGACAACTGATGGATGGCAGATTTATTTGGAACCATGGAAAGCCAGTTCAAAGTGAACCCATATCAATCAATTGTAAACTCATCATAGCTCTACTTTATAAGTTAATATACAATAGGCGGAAAGTGTCTGTATGTCATTTGCTGTTAACTAACCCAACACACATTTGATCAATATTTAGAGTGACAGTTGAGTTGTTTAATCTAGCAGGTTTTGTACGTAAACTCAGAACAGGGAATATCTTACTAGAACAGCATAGACCAGCTAAAAGACGAAATTCAACACATCGTTCTTTACATTGATGGTAGTTTGGATAAACGATAATGCGTCAACCTTCAACGTCCAGATCAATAATCGGGGTAATAATGTGATAGGTTACTGAAAGCAAAGTACTGAAGGTGATAAATTTTACCTCATCTACTGTAATATCAAAGAAGTCCATAGTTTCAGTTGAAGATATCTGGTCTCTGCCCCCGATGTTAGAGTCATCTAACAGGATGACGCTCTTCACACCTCGGTGTTCGTGCTTCATTAGGCCGTTCTCAGTGTCGGGGTCAAGGTCATTCCAGGCAAAAATCACTCGGTATGTGTCTCCCTACGTCAAAGCAATAGACATACTTGCCAATAATATGCCACAGTAAAAATCTCAGAAAACAATCTGTTTATCCCCCCAAACTGCAATGTTCTGTATATTTAGATGTATCTATCATGCTATACCGTGTAACACTTAGAACTATTTCTTTCTTGCATGGTACATGTATTTAGCGGAGACCATAACAAGACATACAGGCATTCTATTGACGTCAGCTGTACACTACTGGGCACTAACAAGTTCTTGCGACTCTTATATATGCAGAATTTGATACACAATTGCAAGTAAAATATTCACTTTAGGCACTTCTGACCTTTGTTAAGCAAACCACTGCTTTCAATATAATTATTAGGTTATAACCCGCTAACCATAATATGGAGACTGATGCTTTTGTTGTTTGATCGAGTATCACGTGACCACATCAAGCCGATTACTCTGACCGGAAATCACACGACTCTAAACTCCCACCCCCTCTACCCATTTGTGTCAGAATGGAGCACTAGGTTTAATATGGGATTTACGTTAATGGCGTAGTCGTTGTCGTCACAGGTTTCCAGTCGCCGGCGGAATGTGATCACCGTCTGTGCGTCCTCCTCGTGACCTCCTAGCAACTCGTAATCCTGCTGGTCGTCTATCAGAGGCAGCTGTTGGGCCACGGCATGGCGATCCTGAACAAACACAATAGGCTACAGACATGACACAGAACTGCATCACAGATCTACAAAAAAATCTACTCAGGCACTGTATAACAGGTCTATAAAACATTACTATTTGTTGCAGCTGCTGAGCGACGGTATCATGATTGTGAACATGATATATCGTCCTGAGGGAAAACACAAATCTCTGCAGGAACCCCTTGCAGACACGTACCTCAGGCGAGATAGCATAGAGTAAGTGAGTGTTATCAAAGTTTAACGGCACATCAACACCAAAAGGGTCATACCGCGCCAAAGCATAGAGACACATGTATGTACAGCCCAGTTGATAGGGTTCTGGTATACTAAAAAAGCCAAGTGTCTTATTTTAGCATTTGAAGTATGCTGTATCCAGAAACATTGTCTAAGAAGATTTCGATGTTTATAAAATAATAGTTGCTCAGTTTGATTGTTATTCATATTTTAGAGACATTGGCATAACTAATTTTGATTCTTTAAATACGTTGATAAAGGACAAGAATTAAAAATTGGAGCAAGCAAAATGGTAACAAACAATAATTTGTGAAGTTTTTGCAAGTGGTGTATAAGTAGCACTATTGCGTATCGGCCTGAATACATATCCGACACTATGTACAACAAAAGAGGGTTAGGTCAACACATATTTTTTTCAAGCCTTTATTTTAGTTTACACTAACTCCAAATTACAAGAATTACCCTTCGTACCTGGAGATAGGCCTCCCCATCCTGGACCCAGCCAGTGACCATATCAGATCCGGGCATCCCGCCATTTGGTGAAAAGCCGAGACCCACCCATCCACTTGTGTTGACCCGAGCCTCACACGTGATGGTGTCCGACTCAAATTTCCAGAACAAAGTATAACGTCCGTACTCGTCGAGTACCGCGGAATGTGTGAAGGCATTTGACTCCGTTGAGTGGGAATCCGCAATGGCAGACGTAATGGTCAGGCAAATTGTCCATAATGTCCAATTCATTGTTAAGGGGATGTAAGCTGGTTGAATGGTTTCTGTCTGATTTGGAATCAATCACTCTATGTTGACACTGTTTACCTAGTGCTCAGCAGCAACAGAAGGCGGAGACCATTATTCAACCATCCCCGACCATTGTATGTGCAAACACAGCCAGCAAATAGCACTGCTAAACTAAGGATACGGCTATTTAATCAATTGAATATACTTAAAATCAAAGAAAAATATGAATACATGCTCTTAAATAATTATTTACATAGATGTGTTAAAAGAACAAAATAGGCGAATTTAAAGAATTGAGTAATATTCATATTCATCATTGACATACAAAAATTAATTCTTATTGATTTAAATCACATTCCAGTGCTTATTGAGTGATTTGAATTTCGGTTCAGCAAATCGGAAAAGTGCACAAAAGTAAGGTAAGGTAAGACTTATTTGCAACCCAGGCATAAGTATACGTTCATAGGTGTCTGTTCAATAGTTATATCTTCAATGGCAATTTTGCGTCGTATATTACTACTACTGCAGTAGCAGCAATACCGCTACTACTGCTCCTGCTGCTGCTGCTGCTCGTGCTCCTGCTTCTCCTCCTCCTCCTCCTTCTCGTCCTCCACCTCCTCCTCCTCCTCCTCCTAGTACTTCTACTACTACTACTACTACTACTACTACTACTACTACTACTACTACTACTACTACTACTACTACTACTACTACTACTACTACTACTGCTGCTGCTCTTGCTACTACTAGTACTACTTCTACTACTACTACTACTACTAGTACTAGTACAACTACTACTACTACTACTACTACTGCTACTACTACTACTACTACTACTACTACTACTAGTACTACTACTACTACTACTACTACTACTACTACTACTACTACTACTGCGGCTGCTGCTGCTGCTGCTACTACTACTACTACTACTACCACTACTACTACTACTACTACTACTACTACTACTACTACTGCTACTACTACTACTACTACTACTACTACTAGTACTACTACTACTACTACTACTACTACCACTACTACTACTACTGCGCATTGTAAGTTGCTTGTCTGTGTCCATTTCGGCTGCTGTAAGTAGCTCGCAATGAATGGCTAATGTATCAGCATGGTAATGCAATGAATGGCAGCTGTTTGCATGTGAGTGTGTCTGAAACAGGCTGATCATGTAACTTAACTCAACTAGTTGTGTTCAGTGGACCCAAACTGCTGTCTGAGAAGTAATGAGCCCAAGCGAATAACTGAGTCCTACTTTGTCAGTTGCAATAAACAACAAGATTGCAGGTGGTAGTTACAATATCACCTTGTTCAACACGAATAGCATGGCTTCTCCACCAACGCATAATCATAGGGACCATGGTATGTATATGAAATAACATACCATCACCAGAGCTAATAAAACTCTCTCTATCGCTCGAGTGATATAGTTCTGGTGACATTATTATTTCACACATGTTTTATGCGGCAGTGCGTCTTTCACTCGCTGATAAGTGATAATATTGTCACTTACGCATGTATTTTGGTCGTCAATTGGTGTATTACTGATAAGTGATAGTAATGTCGCTTATGCAAGTATTACCGTCATGAATTACTCAGTGTAGTACCGATAAGTCACAATATTGTCACTTACGCGTGTGAATACAGATCATCAAACCTGTATTTATTGATATGAATACCAGAATGCTTTTATGAAGCTCATGTGAGCGACTGATTTTTTCCCCGTCTTTATGAAAATCAAAGTAAAAGTTAAGGATTCTCAATTAAGTTAAATGTCATCTATCATTGATACAGAGACCAAGTTTTATTTATTATTTCTTGTCACACTTAAAATATTTTAAGAATTTAAAATATGCGCAATTGCTGCATTACATAGTATATGTGCAATTGCTGCATTACATAGTATAGAGCGTTGTCAATCGCGTTATCTAGAGCGTTGTATAGAGCGTTGTCGATACTATTCCATATACTCTGCTTCATAATGTTTGTAATGGACGTATCTTTTGGGATTTCATAATGCAGACACAATGGCCCGCAGTTTTTCAAGGAGTCATTTGAACATTTTTTTTTTTTGGTGAAATTTAGTGAAACTAAGTGAAATCACTAGACAAAGTTCTTTTTAACAGATACCCCATGTTTTGTGACCGCCCTGCATAGCACAGTGGTTAGAGCGTCCGCTTGGGGTACGGGAGGCCGGGGTTCGATCCCCGACCGCGTCACACCAAAGACGTAAAAATTGGGAGGTTTGCGCTTCTCAGTTTGGCGCTTGGCATTAATGAGTTAGACAACCGACTGGGCGGCTCGGAGTCAGTATAAATGGTCTGAGTGATTCCTTTCTGCTCACCTGTTGCGGAATTGAATCGGTGGCTTCGCACCCAAACATATTCGGGTGTAGTTCGTTCGGCCCAAACAAGACAGGTCCACATTAATTCACACGCATACACCTGCATACACCACCGAATCCAACTTGCAGTCGGTGATATGACCATGAGTGGTTGAAAGCTGCCTATAAGCCTGATTCACCCTCCATGTTTTGTGTAGATGCTTTCCATCATCGATAAAAATGCCACACGTCCAATGAATCAAGAGTCGAGTTTTGCAACGATAAGATTAGCAGTATTACGTAAGGATAAACCCTTTCAAGCAGCGCGTGGGCATTACACGTGGTAGTGAACTAAACTGGATTCGAAATTGTATACCATTAATATAAAACATTTGTCTAACATCTCGGCCAGCACACCTCTTCTAGCATAGTTAAGAACTTTGAATCAAATTTTATCTACCGTTCAAAGGGGAAGTTGCTTATTTATAGAGGCTTTGTAAAGTACCCTGACTGTAGGAAATTACCTGTATATATTTTACTTCCTGGTACAGGGTGGTACGTCTGTGAAATTTATTAGTAGACCATTGTACTTACTATGTTTACACTCTTCCTAGCCAAAGGTGAAAATAAATGTGTATCCTAGTCCCAGCAAAGAACCTTCAAAAATACCGATGACAATTTATGAATAATACAAGCAATTACACAGGTGTATATAACACTTCCTGCTAACAAGGCAGATTGGGCCTAAGGATTCACCAGAGGCTCGATGGCCGAAAGGTTAGAGCGCCGGGCAGAGTGACATATGTCCCCTGCGCATGGGTTATTATTATTGTTATTATTATTGTTATTATTATTATTATTATTATTATTATTATTATTATTATTATTATTATTATTATTATTATTATTATATAATTATTATTATTATTATTATTACGACCGCTCGTTGATAACTAGTGCTCTATTAGTCAAGGGATGCTACCCGTTTTATTACCTTGCTTTAATTTATGGCTAGTATTTTATGATAATCGTCATTGTACTCTAGTATTAGGGGGTATTCAAAACCCCGTTGGCGGAAAAAAATGTCCCAAAGATACCCGAAAGAAAAGAAACTGCTCGAAAACGGAGCCCACTCTTGAGTGGTGGAAGCTTCCATACACCCAGATGTGATTGGCTAGAGAGCGCAAGATCACCAAGGGAAGTTTGCATTCCGAATGAAATGAATATTCATGTTGTTACAGTAATTTGCCAGATGGAAATTCCTTACCTGAGTTGGTCTTATGTTTCAGACTTTCGTTGAATTGTCCAGTGGCGTCACTTACCTGGAAGTGACTTCGCCTAGTGGTAATTTATGGGCCTTCAGGACACTCGGTCCTCTGTATCTGCACAAAGGGGGAGACGCACATGAACTACGTTTTTCGGCGGAAGGACACCTTGTTCTATACAGTGTGGATGACTTAGCCATATGGAGCAGCTATAACGGAGGTAGCAAACCAGTAGTTTCAAAATAAGTGACGAACAGCGTAAGACATGTAAAAGGAACATTCACTTTTTAAATAAAACTATTTCCAACGTCCGTTGACTTGTTACAGCTATTAGAACTTATGTACACCCACTTAGTGTATTGGCGCAGATACGGTTTAGCGTAGAAATAGCCTATGGCTTGATATATGTAACAGGAGCCTTTTTATAAGAAGGTAATAGGATGCTGCATCGTTATAAATTTTTGCGTTCCTTGAGTGGCTTTGGATAGGGTGCTTCGAATATGATCTCTCGGTCTCTCTCTCTCTCTCTCTCTCTCTCTCTCTCTCTCTCTCTCTCTCTCTCGCACACATACCACTAAACCAATCACACATTTGAAAAAAGCCTTTGCATTTGTTTATTTTATTAACATTTGACCACTAACAACCACCGCTAATATTCAGATGTGAAGGGTTATATTGCCGACGAGGCTGCTTGCAAAAGTCTAACTGCAACAACTTCTGGAGCGCCTGTTACAATCGTGACATCATCTTCCGTTGGTGACGTTACGGACTATCCGGAGAACATCCACCTTGACACTCTAGATGTGCCTGGGGAGCAGCGAGGTGGTTGGTGTCCAGATCCGTCGGATTCGGATCCATATATAGAGGTTTGTAAGTGAAGGAGACGATACCATAATCTACTGCCGGGTTCCCAAAAAACAGATATAACAAAAAAAAAAATGTGAACGCAACACAATAACTATCGAATTGATGACCAGGATTTTTCATGGCGCATATTGTTGGTGAAGTGCTTTCGTTTCTCTTATCGCAGATTCGGTTCCCAGAAGCGACGCTGATACATTCAATCACTGTCCAGTCACACCACATTGAGGGTTCTGAAGCTGACGTTGTGACGTCATACAGCTTACATAGCAAACGGCATCCACTAGAGAACTTTACCCGGGTTTACCAAATAGGCAACGGGGAATATTCCACGGTAAGTAAGGATGTTAGATAGTAGCATTAGTAGTCGATGGGTACTAAGGATGTTAGGTAGTAGCATTAGTAGTTGGTAGGTACTAAGGATGTTAGGTATGATTAGCAGGTAGCTATAGTAGTAGTAGTAGTAGTAGTAGTAGTAGTAGTAGTAGTAGTAGTAGTAGTAGTAGTAGTAGTAGTAGTAGTATATGCCATTTCGGGCATATAACAGCGACCTTTCTGTCATTTGATTCCCTCCTACCTTCAGATGTTTAATGGGCCCGTGAGTCGTGGATGGCAGGATGCTAAAACGCATTATTTCCGAACCCCCCTTCTGAGTCAGGCCGTGAAACTTGTACCAGAAAGTTGGACAGACAATCCCTGCCTACGACTGTCGTTAAACCAGTGTCATGGTAAGCAGATGTATTAGTTGAAAACAAGAAGTTTGGGTTTCGATCTGAAATAGACTTCTTCAAGATATATTCTCAAAATCTGTGTCTCGTTGATTTAATAAAGGCACCAGCAGTCGCCTGTTTTCAGCGAGATATGGAAGACTCAATAGAAGTCAGAAATCTTGTGTTTTTCTTTTTAATGGAAACAAACTGTTCGAGCTGAAGGCTAAATAGCAGCCGCAAATGCATAAAAACGAAATATTGTTTGGTTGTAAAGGCTTCCATTTTTTTACAAATGCCCTGTTATATATTTATTACTCCAGACCTACCTGTAATGTACTCCATTTGTAGCTATTTGTTACACACAACTTTATAAAAACAAAGTCGCCGCTCTCATGTTCACGCCGGGAGTTTCTTTGCTTTGATGCATTTCTTTACTATTTCTCGTCGGGGGGGGGGGGGGGGGGGGGGGGGGGGGGGGGGGGGGGGGGGGGGGGGGGGGGGGGGGGGGGG
>JAAUYG010154419.1_pt1 | contig 12921 bp, 8 predicted proteins | sample 7278091 | NCBI WGS metagenome assembly JAAUYG01 (sample SAMN14350201, study PRJNA611818) | marine sediment metagenome | isolation source: surface marine sediment (0.6m) | place: French Polynesia: Moorea | collected 2018-08
CATTTGTCACAAACAGTAGTTTGGTTCTCCTTGTGAGACTTTCGTCCACTCTGTTCAGTGAACTTCCTCAGACTGACTGTTGGCGTCTCTACCGCTAGGTGGTGCTGCAAATAGGTAAACTTCGCCCATAACATAATGCTCCTCTGAACTGGTTTGTTATGTTCTATGTTAAATCATTTAGTGGTAAAAGAGTAACAAAGAATGAAGTCTGATAGACTGTAAAGAAGTAGATGTGATGTAAATGTGCATTTCAAAAACAGATGCAAAGTATCATAGGCATAAAATATTTTTATTTCAATAAGATAAGTAACGCACGCTGCTGTTGCAGTGACAATAACATATTTGACAATGACAAGCACACTTTCACAAGCACATACATACAAATCCTAAACCATTATTCGTATAGAATTGACTACAGAATCATTCTACACTTTATCATAATCCCGCCTGCTTTGATAAATGTAGCAAGAATTTAGAATCTACATTAATTTAGAATGAATTCACTAGAAGAAGTGTGACTTGAATAGCATGGTATGATAAAGTACGACATAATATCATACCACTGCAATTACTGGATTACCAGAGTGGGTCTGGTCTGTGTTGAAGCGTTTCCTTTCAAAATAATTTACGTATTTACACTTTATAATTTTTATAATAATAGGAAGGAAATGACTCAGCACAGAAAAAAGGTACATTCGATGACAGGTGAGACAGTGCTGATTGTCAGCTTGGCTTGAGACAACGATGGATACGCTACATTTTGTGAAAACACGTTGATATGATCGTAGATGTCAGTTTTAACAGATAGATGAGTACAAAGCTGTGTACGTATCAAATCCAAGCGAGCTCCTTTCTGCTTCAAATACAATGTAACCTCGGCTGTTGAGTGCTGCCATTATGAGCTGCCAGGACATGACGTCATAAAAAGCACGTGATCACAACACAATATTCACGCAACAAATCACTCTCTTGAAGACTATATATGCGAGATTGACACATAAGCCTCGTCTATAAAAACAAAATCAGAATTGCTTGATGGTCAAGTACGCGCGCTCCCTCTCTCTCTCTCTCTCTCTCTCTCTCTCTCTCTGTGTGTGTGTGTGTCTCTCTGTATATTTCGTGTTGGTACGTCCCACAGCAGAATTAATATGTAAATCCCGAGCGCAGAGTTTGTCCCAAATATAACGATTTCGCCCATAACAACACCAAACGTTCGTGCAAGTGAATGTGAACAAGTTACTTCCCAAGACCAACAATATGTCGCAGTTTATGTCTATAGCTCATGATCTAGAAAAAAAAGAGAACGGAGATTTATAAAATACTTCTTTGATTGGACCGGCGTCAATTGTCTCGACTTTTGAATTGGAAGTACATGTATTCAAACATAGATTTCAGAAGTCTAACATTACTTGACATGAGAACACCTGAGCATGTAGTCCGGACGCCTACAATAACATCCACTACACACATCTGGACATTTTTTACCAGAGAGACTCCCTGCGGTCAGACAGCTTCATTTAACAAAGCCACAGTGGCGCCAGCGCCTGTATCATATACATAGAACTACGGTAATATCTTTGTATGTATATGTAGACTAGGACCGAAACACTTAGTGGTTGTAGTGAACACTGTAACATCTTGCTGCAAGATAAAAAAACGCACTGGGTGTAAATAACCTATCTGCATCCCACAATTGGGGTGTAAATAACCTATCTGCATCCCATAATTGCATAAACTGTTTTCTGTGTAAATTTTACGCTGCTGCCAACAACACAAATATACATATAAGTATGCCGTTAAATGCTCAAGAATTCCCTGCCTATTATAAGGCTTATAATCTATTTTTTAGCAAAATTGACAGAACAACTGGACTTCTAATACTGCAAATCGTAGATAACGGGAAGGAAGCATATATAAATGTTCTATTTTGAGTCCCACAAAGGACATGTATACAATATAGTTAATAATATAATAAATATGATTATGATAATGCCTTAGGCACCTTTATAAAGTGAACATCTGTTTAACATTAGAAACACCTTTTTATACGAAGCGAAGTACTGTACTATATAGCTCAAGCAAGAGGTGAAGCATTTTTAACAGGCTCATTTACAGCTGAAACCTACGGGGAACAAACGATCAAGCACACTTACACTTATTATGCTTCAATGCCTTATCCGCGTAGAAGCACCTCTACCGGACAAGAAGCAACACACGCAATGACCTGACCTGAATTTGTTAGGACCTCTTCAGACCCACACCATGAACCAACTTGACAAGTTGCCACGTTTGCCTATAGACAGAGAAGCACAACGCAGGAAGCTATTCGAGAGCGAGCGAATTTGAGTTTCCACACTGGAAACGAGGCTATTTTTTTAGGCTATTTTTGAGGCTATTTTTTCTGACCCTCAACTGTTGTTTTTTTTTTTTTTCACAAAATATCTGCTTGGGTGTGCAATTCTCACATTTTCTTCCATTCACATTGTCCATTCCTCCTTCATGGACCAAAATGCACAATGTTTGACAGTATGATACAATATAGGCACAGGTCAGGCACACTTCGAGACCAAATCTGTTTATCACAATCTCATATCTAGAAGCCACAAAACTTATCTGGTACCCATAAGTTACCCATTCTGCCCCAAGACGACATTCGGTGAATTAGCACACAAAGCGGCAGAGCATTTTCGCTCACGGCCAAACAGCCTCTGCTTAAATTTTCCTATATTTGGAAGAAGTGACGTATCAACTTTTTCAGGTTTTTTTGCAATATATTAATATGTTGGAACAGTCATATCATGCATATACACGTAGATAGTCCAAATGCTACCTTAACCATGCGAACCTGTGGGATAACTGATTGCAAAGGTTCACCTGTAGCTTGGGCAAGGATGGAAATTCCAATCAGATTGGGCCAGTTTATAGCATTGCATTTGGAGAAATTCCAATCAGATTGGGCCAGTTTGTAGCATTGCCCTTGCAGAAATTTCAATCAGACTAGGCCAGTTTGTAACATTGCAATTGCAGAAATTTCAGATTGGGTCAGTTTGTGGCATTGCAATTGGAGAAATTCCAATCAGATTGGGCCAGTTTGTAGCATTGCAATGGCAAATAGATCGCTTATCTTCTACCGTAAACGTCAACAAGAAAATAACGGAACACAACAGGCTGAAGCTCAACGTAGAACATGGTGTGGCCATCTGAGCAGGAACCAGCGGACGTACGACTATATACAAGCGAACTACGACCTACGGGATTGCTTGCCTAACAATGCCAATTAAACGCTTCTAAATGGGATTGTAACATTACATTGAGAAAAACATTGCACCAACAAAGAGTGATCAGTTCATCATTTTACATGCCACCAGCCGACTCAAGCTGGCAAGTGCTACATATATAGAACTCATATATTTACAAGACTTTTGTGTCATCTGTGAAAAGGGTAAAACTGACACACTGGCGCACGTCTAATCATTGGTGGGTATCCACACGTCTTCAGGCATGGTAGATAATATATGTACAAAAATAACCCATTTGACGTCATTAAAATCACAGACGCCGTTTACAATAACTGACTGGAGAGATGGTGATTTTAAAAATTGATTTTACAGGTTGTTCTACTTAACTTAATGGTATGCCTATATTTTTCATTTTAGTTGTAAGACGCCACCTCACATCTAAATAAGGAAGACAAACCGACTCGTCACAGCGATGGCATTCTTGTCTACAAATCAATGAGAGAATTTGGGAGACAACTACAGACTTTTCACTTTTAAGGACAGTATTTTGTAACTTTGACAACAACTTCTGCTTTATCGATATCCTCGTTACATTACAATATTCAGTGTACAAAAAAGTTGGCACTTGTGAGGATTATGAAAAGGTCTAAATACACAAAAGAAACTTCAACTGACAATAAAAACAGAAACAATAAACAGGGTCATCCATTCTGCTAGGCAAGCAGCTCAGCTCAAAATGGTCCCTCTTTCCACAACTACATTGACAACCATACAAATCTCCAGCAAAAATCTGGTTGCCGTACTTTACACAATGTTCCAATTAATTAAGATATATATACACATATATAAACATTGTAACGTTATGCGAAAAATCCCTGCAACAAAATGTTGAATAGATAAAATTCTGAAGACAGCCCGTCTTCTGCTGCCGTTACCGAGATGACTATATACAAGGACAGATTCTGTCCAATGTGTCCAACATCAGTCCACTTGACCAGGCTGGCAGGACTTTGAGCCACTACAAACCAGTCAGCAACAGTTTAAATACACACCACAGATTTCTCACCAGACAATGGCAGCCAAACCAAAGAACACAAATGCGACAAATGCTTCTATAGAAGCCAAGCAGTGGCTGAGATCCTGGTAAATAATCTATCACACCACATCACGGAATGAACGCAGCCAACGGAAAAATGCAATGCAAAATAGCGCAAAAAGGTGACCAGCACGCACGTAGTGCACACACACCTGTCAGTCTCGTTCCCACTGCCCAATCAGGGTAGGTCTGCGACGACAAGCGCCCATTCAAATCTTCACCGGTGCACTCACGGCTTTGGCCCATTGGAACAGTACTAGGGTGGGGTCACTCAGGCTTCGCCAGGGATGGGTAGCGGCATTTGCCAGATGTGGATGTACTCGTTTTTCACGTTGGCTTTCTGGTAGCCAGCGTTGTGATTGTTTCTGTTACAACCGTCCTTGTTTTTGCTGTTGCGGTTGGACTCTTTCCCGTCCTGGTGATGGCGGTGATGGTGATGGTGATGATTGTGGTGGCGACACTTGTGCTCTCGGCCTCGGCGGTCTTTCTTGTGGCTCCTGTCCTCTTGGCCCGGGGCCGGCCTCAGGTAGAAGTCATCTTCCAGGATGTCGCTGTTTGTACTCCGTGGAGATAAAGGGGGAGGGGACTGGCTGCGTCTCCTGGAAGATACCACAGAACAGCATTGTCTCAGAACATGGGTATGGTATGCCAGTTCGGTTTCCTGCAGGTTTCCTTTCTTTACCGGGGCCGTCCGCACAGAAAGAGAAATGAGCGGAAGGAAGGGAGGCGTTAACGAGGAGAGTCAATGGCAAAAGAGATGAAAGCAGATTATAAAAGAAAGTGCACCTACAAAAGACGGAGAATGCATGTGGACAGAGAGGGAGGGAAACAGAAAGGAAACATCAGGCAGAGAACATGAAAGGACGAAATGGCCTAAACAAAAGCACACAGGTGGAGAGTGTATGGGTAAAAACCCCCAATGAGATCGAATGAACTAATTCCACCAAAAGTCCCTCTTGGCTTACCTCTTGTAGTAAATAAACCCCAACACCAGGAAGATGACAAGTACGACGGAGGCGGCTGCGCACACCGTGGCTATCACTACAGCTGAAACACACAAACAGTACAGGGTGTAAGGAAGATCGGAGATATTAAATCACACCTTATGTCGCATGTTAATAAGCAACTGCCGAGAGATTTTCATAAGTCATGCTGCAAGTGCAAGTTTTACTGCGATAGCAAGTCTTGAGATAGGCGTACATGTACCTGTACATGTAGTAACGGAAACGTGCATCGTCGAGAAATACGCACCTTTAGCTGAAACGCGATTGTGTTCATTCATCTCGCCACTCATGGGTGCTGGAACTGAAACAAAAGACCAACTTGTTAGTAAACAAACATTTGGGGGTTCAATATGGCCAGGCATCCAAAAATAATTGCAGTTTGGTTTTCTTTGGCCGCGTGACTTCTACAACCAGTATAAACGCGTGTTGTGGTGTTTGATTTCCTTCGCGAATGTACTATAGTTTTTGTGGTAATTCAAAAATAGTGTTGCATGGAATACCACAAAACAAGAATTAAAAACAAGTTTTTATCAGTCATATTTATGTTTCGCTCATCCAAAATCACAGCTTATTATTGCTTCTTCGTTATTTGCATGTGGCTGTGTTTTCTACTAGTGCTATACCTTGTCGTAAGCTTTCGCTGTCCTTACCGGCGGAGCAGTTGCCCACCGAGCCGACCCACGTGGAGTCTGAGGAGCACCTCATCTCCCAGGTCTCGTCAGTGTCCTTACAGCCGATAGTGATGTCATTGTTCTCGCGTTTGGACCACATGTCTGACGGCAGGTCGGGATCGGGACAGCCCACGACTGGAGGGAGTAAAAGACACATTAATGTGACCGCCGGCTCGTGGAGGTAATGAAATAAGCCGGATGCAAAAGGATGGCCATATGTAGCATGGAGTATTGGCCAAAATGGTTGACATACATATACACATTTGTATTTTTTTTGTATTTTCTTAAAACTCTCTCAATGAAAATTCTTGTGAGTAGCCCGATATAGTACTTGTATATATGTATACAAAACGTACACGTAGTTACAATGATGTTAATTTAAGCACCGCAGGGTCTATCCTTTGGTTGAGGAATGTCTTAATCATTCCATAAGAGATAAATAAGTCTGTCATACGTATAGTAGTACTAAACCTCTGTTTCGCGGCATAGGCGCTGGATTTTCGTTAGAACTTACTCTGGTAATGGAGCAGGAAGTGGTTCAGGCCAGCTCTCTGCTGCTCCAGTTTCACGCGGACAATGTTACTGTTGGACAGGTAGACGTGCTGCACCCTGGCCTTCACTCCACACACGACCGTCACCCGGTGTGGCACCTCCTCTGTGATCACTGCATATTTCTGGCAGACATCAATGTTGGTCTGACCTCCGCTATACTGATCAACCAACGGGCGCGCGTACTCGTCGTCTGCACGCATGATCCCGAAGTCTATGAGCGTGATGTTGACCCTTTGGCCGGGCTGGGCCTCGATGCTCCAGGGACTGTGAGCAGTGCCACACAGGGTCTCTTGCGTGGTGACGCTGGAGATGTAACCGCTGGGCTCGCTTACCCGCAGCAAGCGGTGTCTGCGACAGGCTGCCGTGTCCACAGGAATTACTGTAAGATTAGAGACACGGATTACAGTAAGCTGGTTCTCTGGTTCATTTCATTCAGGGCTAATGCTTAGCTTGTACACGATAAATATCCTTTATTATTTTGAGAATAATTCATTTTACTGTTACTACTACTACTGCTGCTGCTCCTACTACTGCTACAGTAGTAGTAGTAGTAGTAGTAGTAGTAGTAGTAGTAGTAGTAGTAGTAGTAGTAGTAGTGCCGCTACTGATACATGTACATGTATGTAATGTCACAAATACTCTATTTTACCAACAGTGAATTTCAACAAGTGGATGTTTGTGCATAGCTACAAAAAATTTATGGCCGGCCTTACCCTGTAGGCATCCATAGCTGATCTCCAGATATGTTATCAGTTCCATGCACGGCTTCTTTAGCTTAATGACCGGATCTGGAATGCTGATATCGCACTCCCGTCGTCCAGAACACTTGATATCGGCTACGTCTAGGACGTCCCCGGCGCAGCCAAGGTAACCCATGTCTATCTGGACACATCGTCCGAGTTTCATCCGCCCCAACGTGGCGTTCTGGATCAGGACAACTTCTCCCGGCGGACATCTGGCCTGGAACGTCTCCCCCTCGCAGAAATCCCGCATACCTGGATTCAAAAAGCAGAATGAAAGTTATTATTTAGCAAAATATATTTCTTAGACATATTTTGAAACAAGGATATGACATATACACATGTAAATGAACATGTACAATGTACACCATCAGCCAAATCGTTGCCACGTGCACTTTTAAATGTACAATTTAGAATAGAAAAGTTTGTAAATTGAGCAATTTTCTGGTCAAACAACTCAAATACAGGTAATTAGTGGGTAACAAAGCGTTGTTTTTAAATGCGCTACTCAAATTAATTTTCAGTGCGAGAATTTGAAGAAAATAAATGAAAGAGCAATTGTTTATGTGTGGGGCAACCATTTTGACCGATAGTGTGTTAGCAAGGCAGATCTCCCGATTAAGATGCTAGGCGAACGGCCATAGGCGATTGCATGGCGTTATGAAAAATCAGCAAGACGGGTATGATGTTCATTTATTTTAATATTAGCACTTCAGTCTCCCGATATAGTACAGACTTATCTCCTAACGGACTGTTAGGTTTCAGCCTTCCTCTCTGTGGAATTGTAGCGGAAGGTCGATAGCACTACACGCACTAGGGAATTTGATTTTTTTTTTTTTTTTTTTGAGAGGAAAAAAAAAGGATCAGCCTAAAAGAACTGTATAAGGAGCCAATGCCATCAACATCGTGATATCACATTTGCGTCAACGGGAAGATCCTCACGTGACATGCGTTCTGCTGTCCTCCGTTGTATTTCTCTCAAAGGCATGAGTGCTTAAACTTTATTTATTCCTGCTACAAATCACGGGCGAGATGGTGCCAGCGGATATAAAGCTCTTTTTTTTCAACTTTCCCTGGTCTGTTTCCCTGGAAGGGAGTTCTCTTTCCCGCCACAAACAACTGCCTTTCTCTATTAATTACAGATTTACGTCTGCAATCCCTGACGGCAAAATATCATCTACCCTCAAGACTTTGGCGTAGTAGTATCTCCCTGGCGCCCAGCACCAAACTATATTTGATGAGTATTGGCAGGCCTTTGCCTGGGCTCGACACACGCAATGCATATGGGACAAGGAGGTCGCGGAGGTTTCGAAGGGAGTGGTTCTCATAACCAGAGACCGTTGAAAAGCTCATTGTTTTGAGCGGAATTGGATGTCGACAGCAGGCAAAACACGTGCAAGCCTTCCGGAATAAAATCTCCATTTGATTTCCATATATTACGTGAGTTACCGTCTCGTCTGAGGAGGGAACCGGCAGATTTAGCAGGCGCGGTAAGCCGGGGAAACGGAGCGCGATCACCTGATATGGTTACGGGACTATCGGCTCTAATTGCCGGGACTTCCGTTCTACTTATCTGCCAATCTGCCGTGTGTGGAGACTCGAGGTCAGTCGCCGATACTTTAGCCGGCTCGGGGCAGGCAGAGATAATGAGACTCTGATTACTGGGCGTGTCCCAATACCCTCGGGCTAGGGTCGACCCAGATAGGGTCATCTCTTAGCAAGGACCACAGCAACTTATAACGACATGAAGCAGCGAGGATGGGGTCACCAGTGAAACACGGTCCTAGGATTAAGTCTCATCCAGCAATTAATGGCATGGCCAGGGTGTCCCAGGTGTCAAACGTCTTTTAGTTCACATGTGTGTCACACGCTTAGAATACCAATGACGTCAGCACAGGCAGTGTGTATTAGTCCTGCAAATTTAGACGTCTATCAGCAGCCATGGCAATTACCGTGTCCTTATTGGACGCTTGTAGCCAATACCTCCAGAGAAGGTCTCATTAGCCAATGGTTATGGGGTCTGTATGAGGTGATGTTTACACGGATTAGTCCACAGACCCAGAAGTACATATACATATACAATGTAGTACAAAATGGATAATGTTATGCCACTAGTAAGATTATTATTACCCCTAACATTTTTACCGTCTCCACCAAACCTACTGTTGCATGTATGTTCGCTTGTCTTTACTGGCTATTAACGCTTTCCATGTTTCCTGTCGAAATGGGTGTCCAATGAAGGGTCCATAGCATGGAGTGCATATTGAAAGGCTGAGCACAGGTTACTTCGCCTAACCAAAGGTTAGCAATGGCTAACCAAACTGCTTCAAGCAGACCTCCCCTATGCGCAATGGCCTAGCGACCCCCACGAACCCTGTGCATTAGAGTATTGAGGGGGCACGATTTTCATATCGCCGTACATCATCAGTTAATATCGCGGAAATGCATCAGAAGCCATAAAGCGCCATTTACGTTCATCCGTGGCACTGACGCATCCCTAGGGCATATCATGGGGCATTAAAGGTGATCAAAATCTATGGGGTCCTCAACGCTGCTGACCTCTAGACAAGGTAGTAAATCTCAATTAGCTTTCTGGGCCTGGAGGAGGAGAGGAAAGGAAAGATCTAAACTTGTCTGGAAGTGACTCAATCGGAGGGAGACACCATTCTCATGATCGGGGGGAGTACATGTATGGCCATTAAGCCTCATATGGAACTTTTAACTACATCCTAACTGCTGTAAAATAAAAGCTAAAGCTACGTGTAATGCAAATATGGGTAGTAAGCCTTACATCAACACTTGACTCCTCTATCGAATCGGTACATTTGGTACAAGTCTAAACGTCGCGGATGTCAGTGAGCAATGAATACTGCGTCCCTGCTGTGGTGTCGAAAATTAGCGTTAAATTCAAGCGACAAGATGTCTCGCATTTCGTTTATGTAAGTGCGACCAGAATCGAAAAGATTTTGAATGGAAATATAATTAATATACCTCTTTCCTACATTGTATACACGCTATACATTCAGGAAATGCATGGTCAATGTTTTACCGTTTAGAAATACAATGTAACTGTAAGCATTCCAGGTCGGTGCTTTCCTGCAGTAACATTCATGGTCTTTAATTCAACTGCCACAAACTTGTCACAAAGCAGCAACAAAGAGACACCATCACCATCAACTCCGGCTTATACATGTATCTATTAGACGGATATGGCCGTGGTAATGCAGATCTCATGTGTCACATACTGCTAGGAACTTAGCAGGGAGAGATAATTGATCGATCGCGCACAAAGGCGGAAGAGATATATCATAAGCTTCTGTAAATAAGAGCGAGGTTAAATATTGGTGCTGTCGTTGCACAGAACTGATGCCATAACAAAACCAAGCTGAAACAGCTGCAGGATGCAAAGGCCGGGCTCAACAATGCCGCCCATATACAGGTAGGACAACAAATGGCATCTATCTCCCAGGTCGTGCCATCAGGAATGGAATGGCTGAATGGGACTGACCGGTGGAACATGCGGGCATGCAGACAGGTGAGAGACATCGAGGTAATGTGCGCGATCGTGCAGAATGGTCCCGGTAAATGGCGTCGTGCAATAATAATGGCAGCGATTTATTAACTCGCTATGCGTCAAGATTTTGACATAACGGCGAGGGGGGGGGGAGGACTGTTCAGAGAAACATGAAACGCCCGACCTATTACTGCATGCGTTCGACAGGACACTGAAACGATAATTTCATCGGGGGGAGGAGGGCATATGTTGAGATTACCATTGTCTGTTCTCTCGTGTTGGACTTGGAGAGAGAGTGTGACGATCCTCTCTCTCTCTCTCTCTCTCTCTCTCTCTCTCTCTCTCCACGCGTGTCACCAACTGGTCGTAGATCATCCACGCCTGACCGCACGTCAGCTCAGATGACAGCAAATCAATACATGCTGACTAGGCGAAAGTGACACACCATAACGATCAATGGCCGAAGGAGGCGATACTTCATGGATGATAGAAGGCAGCAGGCAACAGGTTCCTTCCCTGTTGCATACCTATTAAATAATTTAGGGACTCCGTTATAATAATGCCTACGGTTCTGAGGCTTTATGGGGCTTGCGGCATGTAAGCACACGTGTATGAGACACTGGCACATGTAACTTGGACGGTATCGTCAAGCAAACGGCGCCATCAAAAGATTTGTGGCTGTCTCCCATGTATTATTTCTCATCTTTGCGGTAAACAAGCAATTCTAGCGGTAGGGAAGTCCTCGCAGATGAAAAGAATACGCGTAGCTGAGTTCTGTGTGTAATCTGGAAAAGGTCGAATGCCGACGTAAACAAACCGCGGCGAGTAATCCTCAACAAAGAACTAGATGTAACCAATCTCCAGTAGACTGCCGTAGATGCATACACATATCAGATGCATACACATATCAGTACATGTATGTACTACATGTGATATTACGAAATGTTGTGATTCAGCAAGATGGCTACTTAACAGAAGACCGAGATCTTGGATGTCATTCATTGTCACAGAAGAAATAAAAATATATATTTGGCATATAATTTCAAGCTAGTACATGCAAATGCACACATTCCTGTGCACAGTCAGTAAATACATCCACTGCGAGCATCACGCTGCCACTTTAAATTTCATAAAGGCTCACGGCCATCCGAACAGGGCGAGTTCTGCCAGAAAAATTTATCATCACTTCATCAGCGACGACGACAGCAGAAATCCTTCGGTATTTCTTTTTAATGGCGAAGTGGTAATGTCTTGTCGTATAATGGTCCTCCGAAACGCACCATGTCCTGCCAGTTTCTGTCGGGTATGCGTCTCCATTTTACACCCCCCCCCCCTCCAAAAAAAAGAAAAGAAAGTAAGAAAGAAAGTATTGCTTTGAACGAATCCGTCTGACGTCATTCCAGTCCTAATATAACACAGGATTTTTTTGTTTCTTCCTCGCGTTTCTCTCTTTCCAGTGCGTGTAACTGCCGCCATTTTTTATTCTCGAAATGTTCCCTGCCATTTTGCTCGCTACGTTGCATTAGCAAGATTTTTCTCCTGTGCAGAGGCGCGCATGGAAACTGACTAGCAGGAAATGCGACTCATGAATCTCAAGGCGGGCGGAGTTTTCCATCCAGGCACACCGTTCACAGGCCGAGTTATAGGCCGCCATTCACACGGAGCCGCCTCCAGCGGTCCATTGACGAGTAGCAAAAGTGGGGCCAGGTCAAAATTGGAGCCAAGGACTTCTTGAGTACATACATGTGCATGTACATACAACAGTTGGTACTAGAAGCAGAGCGCGGTATGGCAAGGTCCCTGCAGAGAAGAGATCCATAATACTCGACATGTGGAAGAAGAGGACGATGGAACAGCTGCCAAGCACTCGGGCAGATGACCTTACTATGATTTAGTTCGCAGATACTGCGCATCAAGATTCTGTTACATGACTTGATCACTGCGCCCTTTGCTCCGTCTGACGCATATGCGATTCCAAACACTGGGGTTGTGTGTGTGTTTGTGTGTGTGTGTGTGTGTGTGGGGGGGGGGGGGGCAATTTCACCAAAAAAAAGACGTATTTTAATAACACCAACAAAATGCGATAATTAAACAATAGTTTTTAA
>JAAUYG010053207.1_pt1 | contig 12920 bp, 8 predicted proteins | sample 7278091 | NCBI WGS metagenome assembly JAAUYG01 (sample SAMN14350201, study PRJNA611818) | marine sediment metagenome | isolation source: surface marine sediment (0.6m) | place: French Polynesia: Moorea | collected 2018-08
AAAGTCATAAAAGAGGGTGAGAGGTATCTCACAAGGGTAGGTTTTTAATATAGGAGAGAGTACACACTTGAATTAAGTAGAAAATTCCCCCAAATATGTAATCGAGTATACAGGAAATTAATTAAAAAATCTCCCCATCTCCCCATCTCCCCATCAACCAAAACCATCAAATGTAAAAAGTCTACCCTTGTAAGATGAGAGGTATCCGCTAAATAAATCCGGGTACCAGGAAAAATAAGAAGCTACGAAGATAACTGCAATAACTAATATGGGTAGATTGTTTTTATCGATCGACTCCTTGAATCACTGGAGTAATTTCACCATCGTTAAATGGTGTAGGATTACCCCGAAAATTAAAATCACTAATTCGCAAACTAAATGAACCAATTTCTAACACTGGGTTATAGCGCAGAGTAATGTTATGAGTGCGACGACTATATTCAAGCAGATAGTCAGTACTAATGTCATCGTTATCGTTTAAATCTAGGGAAGTCTGAAATCCAAGACGAATTGGACCATAAATTTGCTGAGTAATACCCACAGAAAGAGTTTGACGATCTACTAGGCGATCGAACAAAAAGGGAGATTCATCCCCGCGAATATTTTGGGAGTAACTCAGTTTAAATCCTGTATAGTCAAGCCAAGAACGAGAAAAATGTCCTAGTTGTCCTTGAATGCCAATGTCTCCTTCTAAAGATAGTTGAGTATCACCGTTGCTATAGAAACTGCTTACCCCCGAAACCCCTGTAAACAAATCTAGGTAAGGAACTACAGGAGTAGGAGTATAGCGTAATCCTTCGTCTTTGGTAGCAGGCAAAGCTTCTCCTGACCAGATTGAGAATCTTTTGTCAAGAAATATCGCCCCTTGGTAGCGAGTCAGGTTAATGCGATCGTTCTCTCTTTCTGCTGCTAACAAATCTTGGCGATCGCTGTCGGCATTGATGTTTTGAATTGAGCCTTGATATCTGAGATTAATCCCAGTATTGGCGAGCGCCATATTAGGTGAAGTTGCTACTGCACCAATACTGTTGAACACTGTTTGAAAACCTAAAGAACCATTAAACAGGCGATCGCGGAAATTATATTCTATCCCTAAGAAGTAGGGATTATTTAGCTGACCTACTTGCTGCTGTATTTTAACTTGGGCACGCAAATTATCTTCTAAATCGTCAAAATCAACACCGGTCAAAGAAAAATTAGCTTCTGTATTAGTCCTGGGTGTCAATACTGTATTAAAACTGCTTTTTAGGCCAAATGATTCTGAATTAAATACTCCTCCTTGATCTGATTCACTCCCAAAAGAGTCAGGAAACAAAGCTTGCTGCAAAAAATATTGAGGAGTAATTTCCCAGCTAACTCGATCGCCATTAATAATATTAAAGCTACGCTCAATAAATAAACCTCCTCTTTCTTCCCCGTCAAAGGCAAAATTAAATAGCCCTGGTTGACGAGGACGACCATCAAAGACAAATGTACTAACTAAAAGGGGTAAAGTCAAGCTATCGTCAATTACCAAACGAGATTTAGTAGTGGTTAATTTATTAGTTAAAGAATCAAGCTGTTCAAAAGTCGCTGTATTAGCTCGTAATTCTAGTTCAGGTGGAGAAAAAGGATCGTTGGTTAGACGCAGATTTTTCGCTGACCAAGTTTTAGCTTCAAAATCCACCCTGTCTGCTTGAAATCGGAGACGGTTAATTCTGCCACCAGTGAGATTATTACCATCTAATAGATTTAGATCTCTAGTACTGCCTATAGTCGCACCAATTCCTTCTCCTGCGGTAACGTCTGTCAAGGGTTGGTTATTAGTTAGACGATCGCTCAAAGCTCGATCTAAAATTGTTTGTTCTGGTGCTAATTCTTGTCCCAAATCTGTATCTTGATTTAGGCTAGGTTGAAAAATTTCTCCTCCCGCATCAAAAATAACTCCCCGATCTGTAACTAGATAATATTCAATTTTTTCTCCTCGTAGAACTTGTTCTCCCCTTTTGAGAACAACATTACCCTGAGCTACAGCAACGCGATCGCTTAAGTTGACTTCCAGGCGATCGCTTGTCGTTACAGATTCAGCAAAGCGCATCACTACATTACCTACCGCAGTAATTACTTGTCTTTGTTCATCGTATTCTTGGCGATCGGCAATTACCTCTACTACTTCAATTTGGTCAATGGGGATCGATGGCTCAAATTCTTCATCTGTAGTAGGTATTGTGAACTCTCTGACCTCTCCTTGACGCTCTTGAGTAATTAAATAAGTTTGAGATTTAAAAGTAATTGCCGAATTTTTCTGTGGTAATGTTTTTGACTTATTTGATACTAAAATTACAGTCTCATTACCTTGTGGTAACTCTGAAGCTAACAAGGGTAGTTGAGGTAAATATGTACATAAAGCTATTCCAGCGAAATACCTCAAAAAATCAACCATAAACTATTTTTGGCAATAATTCTTCAGTAGTATAACTCTTCTCGTGCTGCAAATTGTCCTAACTGCATTAAATTAAGTACAATCAGCAGATCTATCAATGCATAGTTTTGGTATTTGTGATCTGGATATTGGCGATTTTTAACAAAACTTAATACAATGAACGAGAAGATGTTTGAGTATATGTGCCTAAAAAAATGGAAAGTATCCAGATTCCTTGGCTAACCGCCACTATTGTCTTACCTTTGATAGCTTCAATGGCTATCCCCCTCATTCCCGACAAAGACGGTAAAACCGTTAGATGGTATGCCTTATTGGTGGGATTAGCCAATCTAACCCTAATGGTGTCTGGATTTTGGGAAAATTATCAGCTTAACGCTACTGAGTTTCAGCTACAAGAAACATATTCTTGGATTCCCCAGTTAGGTTTAAACTGGTCAGTTGGAGTCGATGGTTTATCTATGCCATTAATTCTACTATCTGGTTTAATTACCACTCTAGCAATTTTAGCTTCTTGGAAAGTAAAATATAAGCCAAAACTGTATTATTGCTTAATCTTAGTTTTATATAGTGCGCAAATTGGTGTGTTTGCAGCTCAAGACTTGTTGCTTTTCTTCCTGATGTGGGAAATAGAATTAGTACCAGTTTATTTGTTAATTTCTATTTGGGGTGGCTCAAAACGTCTTTACGCAGCTACTAAATTTATTCTCTATACAGCCTTAGCATCCATATTTATTTTAGTAGTAGGTCTAGCTTTAGCTTTCTATGGCGACAATATCACTTTTAATATTGCTGAACTTGGTCTTAAAGACTACCCTTTATCTCTGGAATTATTAGCCTATGTTGGATTTTTAATTGCTTTTGGTGTCAAACTACCAATTTTTCCTTTACATACTTGGCTACCCGATGCCCATAGTCAAGCATCGGCACCCATTTCCATGATATTAGCTGGTGTGCTGCTTAAAATGGGAGGATATGGCTTAATTAGGCTTAATCTTGACGTTTTACCTCATGCTCATGTCAAATTTGCTCCTCTATTAGTAATTCTAGGCGTAATCAATATCGTTTACGGTGCATTTACCGCCTTTGGGCAAACTAATCTCAAACGCCGACTAGCTTCTTCTTCAATTTCCCACATGGGTTTTGTCTTAATTGGTATTGCTTCGTTCACAGATTTAGGCTTAAATGGCGCAGTACTACAAATGCTTTCTCATGGTTTAATTGCTGCTGCTCTATTTTTCCTTTCGGGTACTACTTACGATCGCACTCACACCCTAATGATGGACGAAATGGGTGGTATGGCTCAAAAAATGCCCAAAATATTCGCCATGTTTACTTCTGGTTCAATGGCTTCTTTGGCTTTACCTGGCATGAGTGGTTTTATCGGCGAGTTAACTGTATTTCTCGGAATTGCTACCAGCGATGTTTATAGTCAAACATTTAAAGTTGGGATTATTTTCTTGACTGCTGTAGGTTTAATTTTGACTCCGATTTATCTTCTTTCTATGTTGCGTCAAGTATTTTATGGAGCAACTAATCCCAGTCTTAAGATTGATAGTTTTCAAGCTGATGCTCAACCCCGCGAAATTTTCATCACCACCTGTTTATTATTGCCGATCATTGGTATTGGCTTGTGTCCCAAGTTAGCTACTAGCAGTTACGATGTTAAAACTATGGAAGTTGCCTCCAAAGCTCGCTCTGCTTTACCCGTAATCATACAACGGCAACCTGCTGACAACTATAGTCTTGTTTCTTCTTTGTCATCGTCAGCTCTGTTAGGGGAGACTAGAGCTTTAACTGCCCCTCAAATACCATAATTAGAAGACAATTTTTTATAGGCACTTATCAACAATAAGGCTATTGGCTTCACGCTTCACGCTACTGGAACATCTAGCGTAGTTAAAGCTGATAGCCTTATTGAATTTTTAGATATTTTTGCTTAACTTCCTAAAAATAACTGGTGAAAAATTTACCGAACCAGCAGACTATACGCTAGCTGCAATTACAAATATTTGTAACGAAACTCATAAATTAAGCTATCTCTCTAGAAGTTAATTATATGTGAACTGTTTATTTAAATTTAGTAAATGCCAACTTTGATATACGAACAAACGACTACATTATTTAATTTTGGGGATGAAATACCTAAAGCTTCAGACTATATGTGGTTAATTATTGATGGTGTCGTTAAAACCTATACTGTCGGTGAATTGGGTGGATTAATTACTTTAGGATTTTGGGGACCACAAGATCTCGTAGGCAAGTCTCTGTCTTATGTTGACCCTTATTTAATTAAGTGTCTTAGTGATGTTAGAGCGATCGCTGTTACTCATTCTCACTGGGGAAATTTCTCGAAAGAATTGTTATATCACGCACAGCAAACACAACAATTAACGTATATTGTGCGCAAGACAAGAATAGCCAAGCGTTTGTGGTTTTTATTAAAGTGGTTAGCTAGTAAGTTCGGACGGCGAATCAAACAAGGACAATTAATTGACTTTAAATTGACTCATCAAGAATTAGCTGAGGCGATTGGTACAACTAGAATTACAGTAACTAAGATATTAAATCAGTTTGAACGAGAGGGTTTAATTCTGCGACCAAAAACTAAATGTATCATTTTGAAAGGATAAGGGATGAAGGATCGGGATAGATCTAAATTATGGATTTATTGTGAGCTAATAAAAAAAAGGCTATCTTACAAGTTCAGAAGAAAGCCTTAATTTAATTTCAGAAGGTTAGTTAAAAGCTAAGAGCTTTTAACTTTTTATTTTATTAGTAATTAACTTTATTAGTAATCAAAGTCACCAGCACCACCGCCAGCAGCGCCTTTATCTTTTTCTGGCTTATCTACCACAATACACTCGGTAGTTAATACCATTCCTGCAATAGAGGCAGCGTTTTGTAATGCAGAACGAGTTACTTTGGCAGGGTCAACAATACCAGCGTCAAACATATTAACAAATTCGTTGGTCGCCGCATTGTAACCAATACTAAGATCCTTTTCTTTAACTCTTTCAGCAACTACCGCACCGTTTTGACCGGCGTTTTCGGCAATTCTTTTCAAAGGTGCAGTTAAAGCACGAGCCACAATAGTAGCACCAGTTAAAGCCTCGTTCTTGAGGTTAGCATTAGCCCATTCTTCTAAACCAGGAGCTAGATGACCCAGAGTAGCTCCACCACCAGGGACAATCCCTTCTTCTACCGCAGCTTTAGTAGCGTTGATCGCGTCTTCTAGGCGCAATTTACGGTCTTTCATTTCAGTTTCGGTAGCAGCACCAACTTTAATCACCGCTACACCACCAGCAAGTTTAGCTAGACGCTCCTGTAATTTTTCTTGGTCGTAAGAAGAGTCGCTAGCTTCTATTTGACGACGAATTTGCTGACAGCGTTTTTTGACTGCGTCTTCGTTACCTTCGGCAACAATAGTAGTGCTGTCTTTAGTAATGTTAATGCGACGAGCAGTACCCAGCATTTCTACTTTGGTACTTTCTAGCTTTAATCCAGCATCTTCAGAGATTACTTGACCACCAGTAAGTACAGCAATGTCTTCTAACATTTGCTTACGGCGATCGCCAAAACCAGGAGCTTTGATAGCAGCAACATTTAGTACGCCTCTTAGACGGTTAACTACTAAAGTAGCTAAAGCTTCTTTTTCAATGTCTTCGGCAATAATTACTAAAGGTTTCCCTTGACGAGCCACCTGTTCTAGTACAGGAACTAGATCTTGAACTAAGTTGATTTTGCGATCGGTAATCAAAATCAAAGGCTCTTCTAAAGCAGCTTCCATACGCTCGGTATCGGTAACAAAGTAAGGAGAAATATATCCCTTATCAAAGCGCATCCCTTCGGTAATCTCTAGCTCGGTAGTCATAGACTTACCTTCTTCTAAAGAAATTACCCCTTCTTTGCCGACTTTATCCATTGCTTGAGAAATCATATTACCGACTTCTTCGTCATTACCCGCAGAGATTGTTCCTACTTGCGCGATCGCTGTAGAATCTCCAACAGGTTGAGCTTGCTCTTGGATTTTACCGACGAGGAATTCAATTGCTTTGTCAATACCACGTTTGATTGCAATAGGGTTTGCTCCTGCTGCCACGTTGCGTAGACCTTCTTTGACAATGGCATGAGCTAAAACTGTAGCTGTGGTAGTACCGTCTCCTGCTACATCATTGGTTTTGGAAGCAGCTTGACGAATCAAAGATACGCCTGTATTCTCAATGTGATCTTCTAATTCAATTTCTTTGGCGATTGTTACCCCATCATTGACAATTTGGGGCGCGCCAAATTTTTTTTCGAGGACTACGTTACGTCCTTTGGGTCCTATGGTAACTGCTACCGCTTCAGCCAACAGGTCGATGCCTTTTTCTAGCGCACGACGAGCTTCGTCGTTATAAATAATAGATTTAGCCATAAAATTGGTTTGCCTTCTATGAAATGATGAACGGTGAATAAGTTAAATTCTCTTTATGCTGTTAGTTTCAGTACTGGTTATTATCAGTAGTCACAATTTTAAATAAATGACTTTAGATAAGCGATTGCCCCCATTCGAGGATAAACGCTCCGCGCACTCCTCTAAGCTGATTGCCAACTAATTTGACTAACTAATGAATTAGGAAACTGCCGCGAGAATATCTTTTTCTGATAACAGGACATAATCTTCGCCACCTAGCTTGATATCAGTACCAGCGTACTTAGAATAAAGAACTTTATCGCCAACTTTTACTTCTAAAGGTGTATAACCGCCATCATCCTTGGGTTTACCAGGACCAACGCCTACAACTTCGCCAACTTGGGGTTTTTCTTTAGCTGCATCGGGTAATAAGATTCCGCCAGCGGTTTTTTCTTCACTAGCACTGACTTTAATAAATACGCGATCGCCTAGAGGCTTTACAGTTGTAACGTTAATACTAATAGCTGCCATGCAAAAATCTCCAGATAACTAAACGCTTAACTTAGATTGATTAATTGACCAATGGTCATTCCAGGCTCCGTCGCCCTGCGGCGGAGTAATCTGTGACTCATCTTTCTTGATGGAAAGCTGTCTATTTTAAATTAGCACTCTCCCCATCCGACTGCTAATCTAGCTAAAGTAGGTAACCTATGGCAACGGTATCATTAGTGTGGTTTCCCGTACAAAGTGATAATTACACATGACTCCTAAGTATCTTAGGACTTACGCAGTGAAACAATAAATCAAGGTTAGAGGCAACAGACAACAGGCAATAGGAGTTTACAGAGAGTTACAGAGGTTCTGAGCGCCTAAGTCTTAATATCTGACAAAATTACACAAAAAATCGCCCTTCAATCATAAATACTCTTGAGTTAGGGCGATTGATTCTAGCATCACACAGAATCTAGAAACTTGGCGATCGCGCTGCAATATATATAAATATTTTTTAACTAAACAGAAACTTCGCTTAGTTGGCGATTCAGATATTCAAAAGGCTCATCTACGAAATTAGTATTATCAATTCCTTCATTAGATGCCATTTCCTTGACCAGATCCTTCATAATTTGAATACCTACTACTGTAGGACCAATTGGCACACCCAAAGAATTATAAGTTTCCCGCAAACCCTGCAAAACTCTCTCGTCTAGTACATTCATATTGCCTGCTACTAGCGCATAGCTAGCATAGCGTAGATAGTAGTCCATATCCCGTAAACAAGCAGAATAGCGACGGGTAGTATAGGCGTTTCCTCCTGGACGGATTAGCTCTGGAACTTCTTCAAACAGTTTAATCCCGGCATTTCTCACAATCGCGGCTGCATTGCCACTAATCATAGTTGCTACAGCTACTCTGGCAGTGCCAGAAGTAAAATAGTCTTGTAGACTATCCATAGCATTACGGTCTAGATAACGACCTGTAATATCGTAATTTTTAATTAGGTTGGTAACTGCGTCTCGCATTTTACTTGATTTCTCCCAACAGCAATTTTTTTTAATTTGGCTAGTAATATTAGCCTCTTTTTTAAGCTATATCTTAAGCTACATTTATTTATAATCCCACAAGTCGTGACGACGACTATGATTACCTTCAAATTTTGACATCTTGTATCTTTAGTCAACACTGAGATAAATTCAAAACAAAGCTTAAGTTTTCCTATCAGCAAAGTATTTGGTTAATTTAGTCACATTTTTGTAAAGTTTACAGATTTAGAGTCGGATATAGCGTGATAATTCTGTAACATCAACAACGAACTCTCAAGGCAATCTATTTCTTCTATTTCTGAGAAGATTGCTGAGGTTAAACATAAATCCAAAAGGAGCTATTTTATGGCTGAGACTGCCCAAGATGTCTTGAAAATGATTGAAGATCAAAATATTGAACTAATTGATCTTAAATTTGTTGATCTATTTGGTATTTGGCAACATTGTACTTTTCATCGTAGCCTGATCGACGGAGATGCTTTTACCGAAGGCGTAGCGTTCGATGGTTCTAGTATTCGGGGTTGGAAAGCGATTAACGCTTCCGACATGGCAATGGTTCCCGACCCTATCACAGCTTGGATCGATCCCTTTATGGAAGTACCAACCTTGAGCATGGTATGTTCCATCAAAGAACCTCGTACTGGAGAATGGTACGATCGCGATCCCCGCTCCTTAGCGCAAAAAGCAGTAGACTTTCTTAAAAGTACTGGTATTGGTGATACGGTATATTGCGGTCCCGAACCAGAATTTTTTATTTTTGATGATATTCGTTTTGGTCAAGCAGAATACGAAGGTTTTTATCACATTGATTCTGTTGAAGGTATTTGGAATTCTGGAGCTGACGAAGATGGAGGCAACTTAGGTTACAAGACTGACCACAAACGCGGCTATTTTCCTGTAGCACCTTCTGATACCCTGCAAGATCTTCGAAGTGAAATGCTGCTGACAATGGGGAAATGTGGAGTTCCCATTGAGAAACATCATCATGAAGTAGCTTCTGCGGGACAGTGTGAATTAGGCATTAAATTTTCCGATCTGGTTCATGCTGCTGACTATGTTTTGACCTATAAATACATAGTCAAAAATGTTGCCAGAAAACATGGTAAAACTGTTACATTTATGCCTAAGCCTTTGTTTAATGACAACGGTACTGGAATGCACACCCATATGTCAATTTGGAAAGAAGGGAAGCCTTTATTCTTCGGTGATAAATATGCAGACTTGAGCCAAACAGCACTTTATTTTATTGGTGGTATATTGAAACACGCTCCCACTATTCTGGCATTTACTAATCCTTCGGCTAATTCTTACAAACGTTTAGTACCTGGTTTTGAAGCCCCAGTGAACTTAGCATATTCTCAAGGAAACCGTTCAGCATCTGTACGTATCCCTCTTAGCGGTAGTAATCCTAAAGCTAAGCGTTTTGAGTTTCGCTGTCCCGATCCCACGGCTAATCCTTATCTTGGTTTCTCGGCTATGTTATTAGCGGGTATCGATGGCGTGAAAAACCAAATTGATCCTGGCGATCCTTTAGATGTTGATATTTACGAACTTTCCCCTGAAGAACTGAGTAAAATTCCTTCTACTCCTGCTTCTCTCGAAGGTGCGCTAGAAGCTTTAGAAAACGACCATAGTTTCTTAATCGATAGTGGTGTATTTACACAAGACTTTATTCAAAATTGGATTCAGTACAAGCTAGATGCGGAAGTCAATCCTTTGCGTTTGCGTCCCCATCCCTATGAATTTGCTCTTTACTATGATTGTTAGAAAGATATTAGATTCTGGCTTTATAGGTTTTGTGAAACATCTCTGACTTGGCTGTAGTTACTCAAAATCGACATATCACTTGTAATTAATCAAACAAGCAAATAATTATTGTCATGCTGGTAATACTGCGTAAGTCATGAAAACTTTAATGTTTAGGACTTACGCAGTGAAACACTTAATCATCATTAATTGAGGCGATAGACAACAGAGGTTTATCGCCTTTTTAAATATCTGAGTGTGTAAGTCCTGAATGTGTAATATGTAACATAATTCTGTTACGTATCGTACATTTTCAAAAATCCCTACCAAGTACGATCAATTTCAATTGAATATCTAGGGGAAAATAGAACTGTCATGGGATACGAACCTCGGACACAAGCAATCTATCAAATTACTAATCGCCAATCAATTTCTGTTGAACCACCCACTCGCTTAGAGGATCTTTGGGCAGCAGATGTTTTTAGCTTAAGCAAAATGAAAAAATGTTTGCCGAAAGCAGTTTTCAAATCTCTGAAGAAAACGATTCAGACTGGAGAACAACTGGATGTTTCGATCGCTGATATGGTGGCATCAGCAATGAAAGATTGGGCTATTTCTCGGGGTGCATCTTACTATGCTCATGTTTTCTATCCTATGACTAATGCTACTGCCGAAAAACACGATGGTTTTGTTTCTATTCAAGGTGATGGCAGTGCAATTTCTGAATTTGCAGGTAAACTGCTGGTACAGGGTGAACCTGATGGTTCGTCTTTTCCTAATGGGGGAATTCGTTCTACTTTTGAAGCCAGAGGTTACACAGCCTGGGACGTAACTAGCCCAGCTTATTTGATGAAAACAGACAACGGTGTTACTCTCTGCATTCCTACTGTATTTGTTTCTTGGACAGGAGAAGCTCTAGATAAGAAAACTCCTTTGTTACGCTCCATTGCGGCAATGAATAAAGCAGCAACTAGAGTGCTGAAGTTATTAGGTCACAGTGATGTTGCTCCCGTTAATTCTAGCTGTGGTCCAGAACAAGAGTATTTCTTGGTAGATGCTCATTTTGCTAACAGTCGCCCTGATTTACTTTTAGCTGGCAGAACTTTATTTGGTAAACCTCCCGCTAAAGGTCAACAGTTTGACGATCATTACTTCGGAGCAATTCCCGAACGAGTCCAAGTTTTTATGCAGGATGTAGAAAAGAAAATGTATCGCTTAGGCATTCCGGCGAAAACTAGACACAACGAAGTAGCTCCTGGTCAATTTGAAATTGCACCTATTTTTGAAGCTGCAAACGTGGCATCAGACCATCAACAGTTGATTATGACTTTGTTACGTCAGACTGCTAAAAAGCATGGTTTCGTCTGTTTGCTTCACGAAAAACCTTTTGCAGGAATTAATGGTTCTGGTAAACACGTTAACTGGTCTGTTGGTAATGCTACTCAAGGGAACTTATTAGATCCAGGTGACTCTCCCCACGAAAATGCTCAGTTTTTAGTTTTTTGCGCTGCGGTAATCCGTGGAGTGCATAAATATGGCCCTCTGATGCGGGCAGTAATTGCTAATGCTAGTAACGATCACCGTTTGGGGGCAAATGAAGCTCCTCCAGCAATTATGTCAGTTTATTTAGGCTCTCAATTAGAAGAGCTATTTAATCAGATTGCTAACGGGGAAATTAGCGATAACTATAGTCATAAAGGGAAATTGGAGTTTGGGGTAGACACCCTGCCTCCTTTATCTAAAGATGCGGGCGATCGCAATAGAACTTCTCCCTTTGCTTTTACAGGGAATCGTTTTGAATTCCGTGCTGTTGGTTCTAGCCAGTCGGTTTCTGGGCCATTAATTGTTTTAAATACTATGTTGGCAGATTCTTTGACTTGGATTGGCGATCTTCTAGAAAGTGAATTAGGTAAGGAAGTTGAGCTTAACACTGCTATCCTCAGCGTACTCAAAGAAGTAATGCAAAAACACGGTGCAGTTATCTTTGGTGGCGATGGCTATTCGGCAGAATGGCACAAAATGGCAGTAGAAGAAAGAGGTCTACTAAATTTACCTACTACTGCGGATGCTTTACCTTACCTCAAAGAGAAATACATTGAAGAATTGTTTGAGAAGACTGGTGTACTTTCTCCTGTAGAATTGGAAAGTCGCTACGAAGTATATTCTGAGCAGTACATCCTCTCTATCGAAGTAGAAGCAAAACTAGTGATAGACATAGCCAAAACAGCCATTTATCCTGCTGCTATGCGACACTTAGCTGATATTTCTAATACTATTGCTCGTCTAGAAGAAATGGGTATTAAACTAGACCCAGACAATCTCAAGAAAGTTGCTGAGTTGACTAATTCAATGATGTCGAAGGTGTCTAAATTGAGTGCCATTTTGCCTAAGAAAGACTTTGCTGACCTGAAGGAACATATGCAATATTGTGCTGGTACTATTCGTCCGCTGATGGAAGATATCAGAGAAGATGCTGATGCTCTCGAAGGTGAAGTTGCTGATGATCTATGGCCGTTACCAACTTATCAGGAAATGTTATTTATTAAGTAGTTTTCCGCTTTAATGACATCAAAATTCTTTAAAACCGTTCTTTAGTAACGGTTTTTTCTTTCGGATTATTTAGTTGTTATGTGACTACTCCCGACTCTCATCCTTCGGATAGAGAGCGGGCTTCTCCAGCTCACGCTAGAGACTTTGCTGCCCTAACGGGTGGGCGGAAATGCTGCTTTGTAAGCAGCTTATTCCACGCCCACCCGTTAGGGCAGCAAAGTCTCTAGCGTGAGCTGGAGAAGCCCGCTCTCTATCCGAAGGATGAGAG
>JAAUYG010055276.1_pt1 | contig 12919 bp, 4 predicted proteins | sample 7278091 | NCBI WGS metagenome assembly JAAUYG01 (sample SAMN14350201, study PRJNA611818) | marine sediment metagenome | isolation source: surface marine sediment (0.6m) | place: French Polynesia: Moorea | collected 2018-08
CCTCTGGCCATATGGCCCAGGGGCAGTAACAACTAAACTTTGACAGAAACCAATGCAACAGGTTCAGAGATAATTGATGCCACAGACGGATGGACGACGGTCGAATGGACGGACGACGGGTAAATTTCAATTTCTCGAGCCCTGCTGACAGAGTCAGCAGAGCTAAAATTACACAGGCTTTTTAAGGATGATCACCTTGTACAGAAGCTGCATCATTCCAGACCATTCAGTTCTTCACTTCACAGTTCCTATAATCCCTGACACCATTAATTTAATCATGTTTAATCATTTTTAATCACTTTTATAGTAGTCTGACACACTGTACCCTTTCACTGCACTGTGCTGAATATCCAGTTTCTAGGAGGTTCAAATTCTGATAATTTTAAAATACTTCCACCCCCAAGACCCCTTAAGACTTTTAGTATGTTAAAAGGGATATACATAGGAAGCTAAAACAGTTGAGATACCTTTTGTTGCAATTTGTTTAAGGTCGTCTGACAAAATGCCTGTGCTACAAATGACGTCACATATGACCTGATCACTATAAGGTCAGAGAGAGCCAATATATATGTTCCTAGTGTCCCGGAGCACCAAATTTCAGTCCATTTCGTTCTACCACAAGCCGCTTCCGAGTTGTAGGCCATTTTGAGATACTCTAATAACTGTACTCTATGTACTCTAATAACCCCAAAATGACCTTGACCACTAAAAGGTCAAAGGTACCGAAGCACAGAGTGAGACCATAAATGTCATTTTAAGACACGTGCAGGTGTGCACCGAATGAATGCCGAAAGTAAAAACTATTATTAAAAGTCTTGAATGGTAGTTTACCAAAAAGAAGTACAAGAATCACCTAACAATACAGACCCATGAACGTTGTTGCTCTACGTGTGGTACATGTACTTTAAACCACTTGCCATATAACATCCACTAAAGTTTCATGCCTAATAGTCATTATATTTTGCTGATGTGAAGTATCTTGCTCTTTAAATGTGCGGGTTTATTTATATTCATCCACATTCAACCGTTTTCCGTATATTTAAGGCTGAACCTTCTCCAGTTACCACCATGTTAGAATTTCAAAGTAACATTCTCTCACATAATCCGATACCAGAAGAGTTACAGGCCATCTTGAGACACTTGCCCCGAATGTCCCCTAAATGAACTTTATTAACACTTTAAGGTCAAAGGTACCCCCTTTATCGTCTACTTTTACACCCAGGTCCAAAACGTCACTCGTTTTGCTCTACCGTCAACCGTTTTTTTAATTACAGGTCATTTTGAGAGAAGTGCATTGAATGACCCCAATAAAATGACATTAAAACACCAAAGGATTAAAGATACCCAACAAACATACCACAACCACCCCCCGACTGCCAAATTTCACTTCCATCATGCCCTACGCCCAGCCGTTTTCGAGTTAAAGGCCACTTTGAAACAAGTGCACCAAATGACCCCCAAAATGACCATAAACAGCAAAATATTAATGGTACCCTATAAACGTAGCTACTCCCAAATTTTGACCAGTGTTGTTCTACGGCCAGACGTTTTCAAGTTGCAGACAATTTTGAGACAAGTGTACTGAACGACCCCCAAATCACCGTGAACACTAAAAGCATGAAAAGGTCAAAGGTACCCCATAAAATATCACAACTACCCCAGAGTCCCAGGTTTCACTCTATGGCCAGTTGTTTTGGAGTTACATGCAATTTTGAGACAAGTACACCGAATGATCCCAAACTCAAACATTAAAAATTTAAAGGTATCAAAATACCTGCCACAATTGCCCTTGAAGCCCCAAACTTCACTCCCTCTTTGTTCTATGGAGGTGTGTGTGTGTGTGTGTGTGTGGGGGGGGGGGGGGGTTCAATTACGTTACAGACCATTTTGAGGCAAGTGTTATTGGCATTTTTTTTTCTACTTTCCCATTGGCCGCAATAATAAATTTCAATCTTTCTTTTTAAATTTATAATTTGGCATTTCAAAATTTCTATAAATAACTTTTGTCATGACTGCCACAGAGAACATGCGGAAAACGTTTGGTTGAAAAGGAATCAATTAATACTGTAGGAGTCATGATGTTTTGAAATGTCCACACCATCCCGTGTAAAAATACTCTAATAGAGTACTACACGTACTAAGAAGCAGAAGAAGATACGTATAGGGAATGTCTGTGTTGCGGCAAAGAAATTAAAAGTCCAAATTCGAAAGTTGGACGACGACGGATGCTCATGCCACTGTGCCCAATGGCTCTTCTGAAATAATCAAGCAGAGCTAAAAGTCAGAAAGGACTGAAAATATCAGATCAGCGATCTACTAAAAAGTATTTTTTAAAATTTCTGGGCTCCATATGGGTGCCCACATTGGCTCGGAAAGTTTTAGGGCGCATTTTACAGGGTCCCCAAAATCTTTGAAAAAAAAAACTGGAGTAATTTAATTGGCCACGTCAAGCTGCAGCAATTAAATCGGTATGAAGATACAAATCGTTGACAACTTGGACTGACGACGCGGCGTAGACGGAGGAGCGAATCTTCTGCAAGTGACTCATCTACGCTAAAATATACAGTATGTCAACCTCAAGGTCTTTAAACACTCCGTTATGATAGAGTTCAAAGGTTTATTGCAGCGCATTTTGAGTGCATAAGGCTTTCAACCATGGCCGGAGTTTTCGACATGATATTTTTCTTCTATTTCTTAACACATATTCCAATAACGATATTTGTGGATTCGCAAGCAGTTTTCCCAAAGCATTATTATCCGCAAATGGTAAGGTTTCGCACCGTATTTTTGTAAGACTGCTGTGTTAAGCTCTAATAAGATAAGATGCAGCCGACGAAGTAACTGTGTATACATCCCTACACTATCTCCGGTTACTGCATTTGGTAATTTGCAGATTTGAATTACAGTGTAATTCTGCAAATGCGTTTGTCAAACCTCATATGGTTAATCTTTCCTAATATGAGATATCTTATACAAGATTTAACAAATGCACAGTAGGCTGTATTTGATATACTGGACTGTACAGTTTTTGCCGAAATTGTGAAATATACGTTGGGTGTCAGATGGAATCCACTCTGATATATTAGTCCTAGTGTTCGTGAATCACCTCATTGCCCGTGTCACTGGTTAGCCAAGCTAAGCCAGCTATTGTGGAGAAAAGGTTTTAAAACGATCACTTCACTCCTCATTTTGAAATATATTGAATATATAGGCACTGCACAGAACTATAGGCAATAGATACTCAGGTCTTGTTAATTATCTAGGTACACGTGAATTTTGTTGGTGGGTGGTATTTATTTTTGCCATTAAAAGATGCTCACAAATTTCCCCAAATAAATCCTTTGCAAACAGTAATGAATTTACAGTAGACACTGTATACCTACCATTGGTGTTAGGTTTATGTATTTTTTTCAGCTACAAGACATTTTGCAGTGGCACACACGTGAACTGAAAGATTCAATGATGGCAAACCCACCTGCCTGGTTCCAGTCGTTCTGTGTTTGCGAAGTGCTTGTCCAATTTCCATTCTTCTTCATAGCAACCTATGCTTTCTGGAAAGGTATGTTTCTTGTTGTTGGGTTTGTTTGTTTGTTTGTTTGTTGTTGTGTGGTTTTTTTTTGTTTGTTTTTGTTTTTTTTGGCTTGCTTTTTGTTTTGTTTGATTTTTTTTTTCTCTTTATCGGGAACATGTTAATGGAAAAAAGTGTGCTTATTAAATTTATTCTGATCTGTCATCACGTGTATCCACATTAGCTACAGTGTACTTTGCATAGGATCGAGAGGCTGTGCTTTACAATTATGATCATGTATTGAGAAATGATCTGCTATCAAAGGGAAAGCATTTTCGTAAAGTTTTAGGACAATCTTATTTTTCCTAGTTATATTGCATGCACTTTTTTAAATGTATTGGGTTCAATTTAGTCCATCGGTAATGCTTTCTTGGGTTGCTGATTCACTGCCTCAAATACAGCTAACGTGTAACTGTGAGCATGTAGGATATATGTCCTGCTCGCATAATAGGCTATTAAGAATGTAAAGATCTTGTATTGTCAGTGTTCACATTTGCCATAAACATTTATGACATTAATAAGCAGTATATATATTTGACCAAAAAGCTTCCAAACACAACGGAGTAGATTTACTATTGTAAACACATGGATATGGGATTAAAATTTGAATTTTGGTAGTTTTTGTTAATTTAGAATGTTAGTCAGCCTGAACCAAACCATTATATGCTTTTAAAAATTCTCTATACACTATGATGCACAATAATAGTGTTTCAAGTGAAAAAGCTTTGAAAATTCAAGCTAATCATAAGTGATAAGGTCTTCTTGCAGGTGCTTGAACACTGGTCTGTGCTCTCACCAGATAATGCTTTCTACATTGTTATTTCTATTAAAAAATCTTTATTTCTTGTTTTCCAGGGAGTTCCAAATGCAAGTGGATCCGCATTCCAGCGATGCTGTATGGATCACATGTAACAACTACTGTGATTCCAATAATCGCCCACATATTGTTCCATGACTTCAGTGAAGAGAAAAGCCCTGGGCCATCTTCCCTAAATGAACGCTTAACGTTAGCATCAATTTATTCGCCTTATTTAATAATACCCTTTTTGCTGGTGCTACATTCTTTATTTAGTTCATCTTACAAGAGTCCACCTAGTGTGCAAAAGAAAAAGGTGAAGTAAATGGAATAACATAGTTGTATTTTATTTGTACATTATAAGATTGTTAATTATTAGTATTATGGGATACTGGCATGTTCAACTGTTAATTATTAGTATTATGGGATACTGGCATGTTCAACGTATAACAGCAAGAACTTCCATCAGTAATTCCGACAGTGTTATACGGATATGAATATTCTAAACATTTTGCCTTATAAGCCCCCATATTCTTCGCTGGAATAAAATGCATAATGTGACATTAGTGGCTAATATTTTGTAGAGAATGCGTTTACATGGATTGATAATTTGCGTGTGCCATTGTCAATTTCGAATTATAATAGTTTGCATCAGTGTGCATTGAAATGAAATACATTTGTACATATACAAGAAAGCCTGATACGTTGGCATGTATATGTTGCACAGAACTGCAAGAAAGGTTAAATATAGCTTTGATATTTCCTAATATATTTTATACAGCACTATAATTACACCACTTACACGAACTTTTGTGAATTGGATTTGGTATATTTTCCTCTTTGGTTGATAATGATGCAGAAGTTCGAGGTGTTAATAGCCATTCAGTTCCATGCGCCAAAACACCTCTTTTTAAATCTTTCTCTTAAAATCATTTAATAAATATATTGGGAAGTAACCTTAAAGTTGTAAGGTAAAAATTGATGCTTGGATTTACTGATAGCGTGTGGTTTTGTTACTGTTTGATTGATTGATTGATTGATTAAAATTGATGTTTGGATTGAGTGATAGGTTGTGGTTTTGTTAGTGTTTGTTGCATCAGTATTTAGCACCTTTCAAGTGCTATAGATCTGTAGATAGTTTTGACTCCAGAGACATTGGGCACTTTGATGTCATTTGCTGAACCTTTTTTAAAATTCCGCCTGTAACTCAAGAAGGGCTGTTTGGGTCAACAGTTCCAATCCAGTCCAGATCATTTCAATATTTCGCCTTCATTATTCCCGGCCATGCTGCTTTGGCCAGTTTATCAAACTAGCAGTATTGTAGACAAGGCAGGTAATTATACATCTGTTCACGTTTAATTTCATTTAAAAATAGCTTGCAATTGGCCTTTGTCAATGAACCTTGAAGAAATCAATTTTAGTCTTACTCGGTGATCTTAGCTTGTTGAATATCGACTTAATCTCACAAATAGCGCACAGAGTGAAATGAGCCATGCCTTAATCAGGTGTGTACATATATACGGTGTACGTGGGCTAACATTTGAGTATATACACTTCACATTAAAGACATTCGGATTGATACATATATATATACTTAACGACTTAAGAAACGCAACTTTTCTATTAATATTTTAATAATATTTTAATTTTAAGATTTTAACATTATTAATTAATCACAGAACTGCAATGGTTTACCAAACATTAATCGCAAATAAAAACAAATGGACTATAGAAATAAAGAATACAAGACATCTTCCAGATTACAGAGCACAATCAATATTGCGTGTGGCCACCGTTGGCTTGAGAGTCGTCTTCGCATGGAATGCACCAAATATATCTAAAATCCTGCTGTGGGACGACTTCCCACTCTTTCCTGAGTGCTTCCTGCATTGAGCAATGGTGTTTGGTGGTGAAATACGCGAATTGACACCGCGATCCAGAATCTCCCAAAGGGGTTCAATTGTCTGACATGTCAGGTGAGAAAGCGGGCCAGGGTAGTGTATCAACGATTGTGTTGTTGTGGAAACGTGGTTGCAACACGGGCTGTGTGCATGTGGTCTGGTGTTGTCCTGCTGGAACACAAGGCTGTGCCGGCGAACAAATGTTATAACAGCAACTGTATCCAGAATTTTGTCACGGTAGCGAATCCCTGTCATGTTACCTGGAACCACGATCAGTCCGGAAACATGCAGATCTTCCACCCCAAATCATGACATCTGACTGTCCCAGCGATCTCTCTGGATCACAGCAGCATCTGAATAATGTTCTCCAGGATAGCGCCAAATACGTGTTCACCCATGATCTCGTGAGAGACAGATCTAGAACCTGGATTTGCCCGTGAAAAGAACCTGCGACCAATGGCTGATGGTCCAATCACGATAATTGCGTCCCCATTGCAGACGACGACGTCTTCTGTCATCCATGAGCACCAAGGCAAAGTATGGCCTACAACAACAAAGCCCAGGGGCCCGTTAAGCCCAGCGAAGGTTTTGTTTTCTGTTTGCAACAGCAAACGGTCTGCGCACTGAACGATTACTGTTCAGCAAATGGTCACGTGTCACTAATTAATTCAAATTCTTCCTTTATCGCCCATAGTCTGGGGCGATATAGAGTAATTTTGCGTTAGGAAAAAGACCCTGTGGGCGCCGCCATCTTTGTTCGCTATAGCAAACACTCCAATTTGTCGTTTGCTTCCGTTCAGCGAACGGTCGCTGCGAACAGTCGTTCAGTAGAGCAAACGTTCAACAAAACGTTTGCTGTGTTCGCTGGGCTGAACGGGCCCCTGCCTCCCGCAGACGCAGACGCACTGTGTGCTTACTAATTCTGGGGTTGTGGGTTCCAGGAATCTCTCTGGTCATGGATGCAGCAGTCAGCTGACAGTTACGTAGATGGCATAACCGGATATGGCTGTCTTGTGCTGGGCTGGTGACACGTGGCATGTCAGTTCTGGACCTATTATGTGTGCTGTTTGTCTCTGGGTGTCTGCTTCTCAGGCGGCTTATTGTTGATTCATGCACATTTAGACATCTGGCAACAGCACAAGCCGCCATTCCAGCTTCCAGAATAAAGGCCCTTTCCCCGTGTTCTGCATGTTATAATATGTACATGTCATCACGTAGACATTTACTCATGTTTACGATAATAAAACTCAAACGAATGCTTTGTTTGCTATTGTTACCAACTATTGTCATTATTACACCTTTAAATCCAAACTCCATGGTTTTCCATACTCAACACAAACACTTGCGTTTCTTAAGTCGTTCAGTATATTTATTCAAAATCCCTGCTTTGTAGAGTAAAGCAGGTGGAATTTTGGCCTTTATTGTACATGTTGTATGCATGTGTAGTATGGGTATCTAACCCCCCCCCCCCCTCTGTGTTCAGGCTACTCCCCGTTAGAGCGCAATTTCTTCTTCATAAAATAGGAATTCAATTGCAAATCCATGCATATATTCCATAGCACGTACTTGGTTGTTCAGCATTACCAGCTAGCTTCCTACCAGTCACATTGGCGGGCTACCCTATAACAATCTTCCTGTCCACACACTGTTCAAGCTTGACGTGGACATGTGTTCATACTTGATGCTTACTTGTATGGCTAGCCACAATGCATAACGCTTGATGTTGAAAAGTAAAACGGCCTAATTAACCTGTCAGTGGTTGATCTTGACAAGTAAAACATACTTACCTATCAATGATTGATGTTGACGAGTAAAACTTCCTAACCCCTCGATCGTTGACAAGTAAAACCCTAACCTATCAACGGTCGATGTTGGCAGGCTAAATATACTAACCTACTGAAGGTTGTCGTTGACAAGTAAAACATCCTTAACCTGTCACTGGTTGAAGTTGACATCCCAACCTGTCGGTGGTTGAAAATGACGTACAGGCCTAACCTGTCAATGTCAAATGTTGACAAGCATGGCCTCTCACTCTGTCCATATCGTTGCTGTTGAAAGGTACATCCCAACTTGTCAGCTGCTGACGTTAACAAGTTAAGTATGTTACCCCAACCAGTCAACAGTTGACCATTACAAGTGTAGCCTCCCAGTGGGTATGTCTAAGGTTAAAGTCACTCGTGGACAAGTTGGGAGGACATACATGTGAACATCTACCATTGACAGCTTAATGACAACTATTGTCAATGTGCTGTTAACACATTGCGTGGTCTTACTTGTCCAAGTCTTCCCTTGACAGCTTGGGTGGCCATACATGTCAAGGTCAACCATACACGAATTGGGCATCCAAACTGGCAGGGTCAATTGTGTTTTTCACAAAGAAACATTAATGATCATGGCTACGGCTAGGTAACTTGGGAGTGGTGTATTCAAAATTACTCATTTGGTACAGCTAGCACCTGGATATACAAAATAATTTTATTAGCAAAGTTGCTAGTACTAACATTTATTGGAAATGGCTCAAGCTTTGAAACATGCTTTGGAATCATTTCAGCAAGTGGACGGAAACGCATTTCCTATGGCTGAACGTTCTACATCTCTTAAGTCTGGATGCCACAGATCAAGTATGAAAATAACCCTTGGATCTGCATCACGTCTTGGGTTGTTATACTGAGCAGAATGAAGATACGAGTCATCAAAAATAACACACCCTCCTTCTATCCACGTTCTCTTTTTTCCTCCCACTTCAATTGAGCAGCCTTTTGGAATCTGTAGTCCTGGAAAAATAAACAATATATATTTATAAAGTAATTTTTAGAGCAAGTTTAATTTTCTTGGCATCTTGAATTGGCTAAAGCACTATAATATCAAATGATATCAATCACCTCTAAATATGACACAGTTAGTCAGTTACCATATAACATGTGCAGGCATTATGTTACTTTAATATCCGTAGAACATTCATTGTTTTTTGTGGCTTTGGAATTTACACAATGGTGGGTCCACGGAGACCATTTCAAGCACCATACTAGTATAGTTATTCTCTCAATAAATCTGAACCGGGGAGCCTGGGCTATCTTCCCAGGTGCTCAGCCCACAGAGCAACCCCGGTGCGACCCAGGTGGCGGATAGGGGAATAACCTTTAGCTAAAGGTTAGCCGGCTACTTTAGCTGGCCGCGGACCATAGTGGGCACTACCATGTTCATTGCTGGACTTTTTTCAAGATGTGACTTGACAGTTTAGACCTGTTTTGGCACTGTATGACCCTTTTGGTGTTGATGTGCCGTAAAACTTTGATAACACTCACTCAATAAATCTGAATTTTTGACAGCTGTGGTTCATTTCTAGACGAAATATTGCTTCAACTGGTGCTGATACAGGACAAAAGAGAATACGCTGAATATGAACAAGTTTAGTGCAATAAATACAATTCTTGTCTATCTTCTACGCCTGACAGAATCTGAAATTACTTAATCAGTAACAAATATTTGCACTTTCCTCACCTAGATGACATCGTATCCTGGAATTTGTAGGTCCATAATGTGGTTCAATGACCGTATTGTTATGCAGAACAGAAAAGAAGGCATTTCCAAAAATGCAGGAATTCATAAATGCTGAGGAACAACTTAAGATGGAAACTGTCAAAGGGCAACGGTCACAATTTTCCTTCATTTGTACCCCCTGGTTGAAGAGATAAAATGCACCCCAACAACCAGACTGAGTTTCATTTCGGACCCACCCTCCATTAGGGTCTGTGTAACTTTGGAAAGCACACAAGCCTTCCCTTACAATGTCTGACCATGATTCCTCCAGTTTCTTGACTTCCGGTTCGAATGCATCATTAGACCACCAGGGCCTGCTTGCAAGAAATGGTAAAAATAGAATGTTTGGTCTCTGAGGCCCTGATACTTCATAAGCCTGATCTTTATTCAGAACAAGAACATCTTCAAGTCTTGAAAGTTTAGAAATATCAGCGATATTTAGTGTTTTCTTGAAAGCATTAAAATGTCCAAATGCATTACGTTGTATCATTTTATATTTACTGCATCTTGCACAATCAGGTGATTTGCAGGTTCCTGACACAGTTTTTATATCCACCCTCGCAGGTCCCGCAGACTGTCGAGCGAAATGCTTGCTGCATTTGGTAATAAAAGCCACAGACAGTATAGTTGCAAGAGAAATTATAATATAGTTAATCCAAGGTGCTGCCAAGAGTCCACAGATATCATGCCAGAACATAGCTTCTTTCAGATTTAACACATCAGTTAACCGGGGGAGTGTAAGAAGCTGTCGTCATAACGTGCTAATAAATACGAAAGCGTTGTGTGTGTAGACCACATTTTCTTTTGGAAACACGGAAACAAATGTAGCCACACTATGGTGGCACTTGCCAAACCCCATTTACCCGGCCATTTACATGCTTTCAAAGTTATTATAATAGCTTTATAAGCATGTAAATGGATTTTACTGTTTATTGGTATATGTGAATAGTTGAATCAATGAATACTGATATTTTATAACTATAAGTGAACATCTATAATGGGTACATAACGTTTCTGCAATGCATAGTAGTAGTAGCTATAGTTTTTTTTTTCAGAATATATAATTCCTGGATGACAATGAAGCATAGGGCTGTAACCATGAAATACTGAATAGATGGAAACCTTAACAACAGTACATATGTCATGGCAATTGCCAACCATTGTTGGACTGCCCGGTAGCTGCATATAAAAAATGACTATGAACACATTAAACAGACACATTTAAAGACTGGTGAATACAAGACGTTCACAACATGCACAACTTAATTCGATATGCCTTATGTATCAGACAAACTGAATAGCCAGTTTCTCAATGCCAGCGAAAATTGATTTATACAATGCAGTGCTATACTATCCAATAGTGTGTTCCAATTAAACTTTCACTAAACTGGTCCTTTCACTAATCCATTTGAAGAGTGGCATTCTTATTATTTTGGCTTGTCATTTAGAATAATTGTGAAATTAGAATGTAGGAGAAGGGTTAGAATGTTCTAATGCACATTAGAATAATATATATATTTACTTTAGAGCAAGCAATACGAAAATGTTCAAAAATTAAATGTTTATAGCTAAAAAGCCATGGGTGTTGAAATCCATGGAACCATTTTTATCACTGCTTAAGCAAACTGTGTCAGCAGAGATAATGCTAGGGCACAGCTAGGCATCCATCCGTCCATCTTTCTTTTCTCAGAAACCATCAGGCAAATTAGGACAAATTTTGTGGAAAAGTAGCTATCCAGCATATCTTCAGACCATTTTTTTCCGTTTTTCAAAATTTTGGATTTTTTAATTTTATCGAACTTTATTCTTTTTCTTAACATGTAATATCAAAACGTTACTCCTCCTACCGGTACAATTTTTTCAGCCAAACTTATTCTACATATTTCATGTGACAGTCCTCACAAAACTTCTTTTAAAGAATTTTTGAAATTTCAAATTTAATTTTTAAAAACAAAAAAGATTGGAATTTTAGTTAGCATTGGACCCTATATATGGGAGGGAAATTTTCAAAAACGCTACTCCTACAGTTTTGATTCTTTTTCGACCAAACCTTTTTCTGAATGTCGCTATGCGCAATCCACACAAAAGTTGCTTCTTGGAATTTATCAATTTCAAATTTGAATTTTAGAAAAAAAAAGATTGAAAAAGATTTATTTTGGAATTTAACATTGTGTCCAATGGAAAAATGAAAAATTGCTAATATGCCAATTAATATATTTTAAACAGTTACTTGTAGAGTGAAATTTGGGGCTCTGGGGTAGTTGTATTATGTACATGGGGAACCTTTGACCTTTTAGTGATTAAGGTCATTTTGGGGTCATTTGATGAATTGTCTCAAAATGGCCTGTAACTCTAAAACGGCAAAACAGCTGGCCATAGACCAAAATGGTGTGATTTGGGACTCATGGATAGTTGTCACATGTATACGGGGGTATCTTAAACCTTTAATGTTCAAGGTCATTTGGGGTCATTCGATGCACTTGTCTCAATATGGCCTGCAACTCACTGCGGACGTACAAAAAGGAGTGAACATTTGGGACTCAGGAGTAGGTCTAACACGTACATGGGGTGACCTGTTGATGTTCAATGTCATTTTGGTGTGCTTGTCTCAAAATGGCCTGTAATGCGAAAACGTCTGTCCGTAGAGCTAAACGGAGTGAAATTTGGGACTTGGGAGGGGGGGTGTACTTGTAACATGTATATGGCGTAACTTTGACCTCTTATTGTTCAATGTCATTTGGGGATCATCGGTGCACTTGTCTCATAATGGCCTGTAGCTTGAAACCGGCTTGCCGTAGAGTGAAATGTAGCGAAATTTGGGACTTGGGGGTTGCTGTAACATGTATATGGGGCATCATTTACCTTTTAATGTTTAAGTTCATCTAGATCTGGGGTCATTTGGTTGCTCTTGTCTCAAAATGGCCTGTAACCCAAAAACAGCTGCTTCTGGAGCAAAACGGAGTTAACTTTGGAAGTCAGGGATAGTTGTTACATGCATATGGGGTATTATTATTATTATTATTATTCAGTACTTATAGAGCGCCGTTTCCACAGGTGTGCTCAGGGCGCTTGACAAATCACATGTTACAAAGCATGTTTAAATAAATACAGGAC
>JAAUYG010301571.1_pt1 | contig 12918 bp, 4 predicted proteins | sample 7278091 | NCBI WGS metagenome assembly JAAUYG01 (sample SAMN14350201, study PRJNA611818) | marine sediment metagenome | isolation source: surface marine sediment (0.6m) | place: French Polynesia: Moorea | collected 2018-08
AACCCCAAGGGTCTTTGGCCGAAAATATACACTTCCATATCTATAATTTCTGCAAAAACCAAAGTGACCTTGTATTGACTACAACGGTAATGCCACACTTTAATATGCAGCAATCAATGTATCAACTGCAACCACTGGCAATAGTTGCTTGACTGAAGTCACATGACCAGATGAAAGCGGACATATCAGTGCTGTTCAGCCATAGTTTTCTCCACATGTCCCCTATTTTCACTTAGTACATTTAGTACTAATTGGTAGTATGCTAGAACCTGTCTTAAAAGACCACCTCTTCTGCCACAAAAATGCAGGTGGTCTCTGGTGACAAGCTATAATGTATATATGACAATGTAGGTCTTTGTGCTCGTAAAATTGTGCCCTGTCAAGACGAGCATTCAAGACAGATTTCACTGTGCTGGTAGTATATTGACACAACCCTAAAGCATACCTAACTAGTTGTACAGAAATGTTGTACATTAGGGGCAAATAGTGTGAATCAATAGTCAGTTCACATAGTAGGTAGCCAAATATGTTTAAAATAAAACTACCGGTAAGTTAACAAAAATGACAATTTTAAGCATCAAACACTTGGACTGTTTTACATATAGATTACCTACTGGGTACATAAATTACTACACTATAACCAGTTTGTGGGCTTTAAATTTGATTTTTCTGAAAACTTGATGGTGGGTCATCTCCAGGGGTTACACTGTACTAGTGTCATCATCGAAATTCTAGCCAGGAAATTGAAAGGTGAAAGCTTTTCATTGTAGGGCTGATATTTGGCGTGTCTCAACAGGATATTGGCAGTGGTTCCATCTTTGTGGTATAGCCAGCACACTCACAGTTTATAGACTGTCGGAGTTGTGAAATATGCTGGGAGGCGCCAGCATTACCCAGCAGGATTTCTCCATAAATCCCTTTCCTCTGCTGGCTGAGCGATATGCTTGTTGATTGACAGGTTGAGGGGGTGGGAAGGGGGGGGGGAGGGGGTAGGATCTGGGGGTGTCTGAAGAAGCTTAAGACATTTGGTGGTTTGGAAGTAATACTTACATAGAAAATGATTTATGAAAGATTTTTATTGGGTTAATGTTGCTATGGGGCAGTCCACATCATGTAGCGGACAGATAGAAACCTGGGCTTGCAGAAATTTTCCTGTTCTTTTCAAATACTCTCAGTGTTTCTGTGTGAGAATCATACACTGTTACAGAGTTCATACATTCATACATGAATAGTCATTCTAATGTTTGTGTATTGTATCCATGATGTGCAAAGCTTGTTTTAACTACAGCAGCAATAAGCAGCATGTAGCAGTCCATCTAAATACTAGGCTATGCATCATCAGTGCCTACATTTGCTGAACTATAGTACTAGTAATCTCATGAACATGATGAGAATGGGCTAGCTACAATGTAGTATCATTGAGCCCCATGCCCTAGCAAGTATCATTGAGCCCTATGCCCTATAGATTGCAGAAATGGAAGACTTTAAAAGTTGAGTGTTACATGTCTTCACACTTACAAGGGGAAGAAAAATTATAACTGAGAATAATATCATCTGTTATTATGTCTTCTTGTGTAGGGAGGGTAAATCATATATTTGTTTGTCATAACAAATAGTTATCCCAGTAGTTATTACATGGTGTAATGTACATGTTGCAATTATTGTTGCTTAGTTATTGTGATACATGTATCTTTGGCAGCCGAGCAATTTGTTATGTCAAACATGTCAAAGGCTATGGGTTGAAGTAGGTGCACTGGTAAATTGCCTTCGCAAATTTTTCGTATTGCCGGGATGGAAAGTTGCGACACAAGTTTAACTGTTCTCCACTCCTAGTGCTGTGTCGGCAAGGACAGGACTTGCTATGGATTCCCATTTGCATGTTTATAAAGGTTGTCTGGGATAAGGCCATTTCTGGTTTGGCACTCTGAGGACGGTTGTGGCACCGTACAGAGAATTGAATGAGATAGTGATTTCAAACGCCTAGCAATTACCACCTCCTCCTTCGTGTGCCATACCCCAGGCGGGCTGGCAGGCCATGTATGTCTGCTCCTGGGGTCAACTCCTTGAAAAATCTTAAAGCCCCAGAACCATTCTTACGCACAGACAAAGAAATGGTTGCAGAGATGTTTACCTACTTAATTTTGTCGCATTCCAAAAACAAAAAAAAAAGAAAGAAATTGCTGCCAAGGTAATTATTATGCTTAAGTTTGTTTCTGGATTTAAGTATTTTTTGTCTCAGAAACCAGCCCCTGAACTGATACAGCAGGAGAGAGACTGGGGGAGTCCAGCCACCTCGCTAGGGGCAATATTGACTTTTTAGCTGCATTGGGGAGTCAGGCAGGATGACCTTCTACACCCTACCATCCCCATATAGTCTCCGGTTGCCTATGGAATCTGCTCTTTGCACGGTTTTATAACAGATAAAAAGAAAAAAAAATTGCAAAAAAAAAATTCCCTGCTGTTTTGAGGGTTGGGTCAGGTTTATGTTTGCACACACAATCCTGCTGGAATCCGGACTGGGATGGAGGAACAGGACTTGTGTGTCTGTGTTGAAGTCCTGGATTAGGAAGAGAGTCCCGGAGAACACACTATAGGCTGAGGGATTATTCCATGGTATTATCCAGAGGAAAGATGATAGGATCCCCCAGGTGAGATGAGGTGAGCTGTTGTAGTTCTGGATATAGAAATCTTTGTTTTTGTTCCACCAGCCGCCTCACCGACCTGTCTGTCCTGGAGGTATCCAGACTTGATTGAACAGACTGTGAACAGAACTGTGGAATATCCAGAATACTAAATCCGTGTGCGTGCATGTATATGTGTTCATTGTTTGGTCTCGATCTCCGAGCTCCGTTCATAGCCACTGCCAACAGTGACAGATCGCTGCGCCGGGATCGGATCACTACCCATAGAGCTACCCCCAAGGGAGCCACCCCACCCTACCGCACACACAGGAGCAGTTATATGAATACATGTGCCAGTGGAGAACTGATGTTTGTGACGGGAGCCCCCGCTTCGTTCCAGCCACACACTTTGTTTCCAAGCTAGCTCTCTTCACTCACTACCTTAGTTACGGAACCCAAGCCAAAGACACCCGCCCGCCACCCCACAAAAGAAACATCCGCATGGAATAGCGGGAGCTAGCACTGCTGCCATAGATACAACAGTGAGCTTCAGTCCCGAAGACAGATTGGATATTCAAGGCTTCCCAAGAATGACAGCTGGCCCGATAAGACGGAGATAATAAGCGGGTATAAAACCAGTATTGGGCATTGGAGCGCCAAAGGACAGATACCAAGACTCTCTATATGGACGGGAGATTCAGTGGCTGAAGCATCACCTGGACAGACGGGATAACTTAGGCACCAGCCTCTCTACTGTCCACCTTTCGGGCCATATATACACGGGACATATATACCGCCCTTGCCGCCGCCGCCACCGATGACTGAGTGGCATCATAAACTGATGCTGGAATCCCCATCCTGCTGGGAATGCAATACGTTCATATATTGCCTGTCCGTGCCAAGTGTAATTCCTGGTGATAAAATCATCAGTTAAGATTCTGACATTTCAAGGCGGCATTTTGTTGAGTCTGGAATCTGAGTCCGTGAGTCTATAGATACAGGAGAGCTGACAACTGGGTACTGCCCGGGGACTGAACATCGGCAAAGGTGAGCACCTATGGAATAATCACTGTCCCAGAAAATGAAAACATGGGCCAGTTAAAAAACAAAAATCTTGAAGTGTAGAAAGGCTCTTTGGTTTGATGAATGGCCTTGGTGCAAGCCATGCTTAAGTACATTTTAGGGTTTAAGAATTTTTTTCAGAAACTGGCCCCAGGACTGGATCGGATTGAAGTAAATTGAATCAAGTCTGACACTACATACAGTATTAGTATGGGTATTGGTAAGTGCATGCGTACTTGCCAAGATTAGAAACGCCAAAAGGTTTTACTTTATCACAGAAGCTCTCACAGACACTTCTTCTATTTGTATCGGCACTGGAAGATTTCATTGCTGATATTTTTACTGGCAGTAAGTAAGTAAAGCAATTAATATTTTAAGGGTAAGTTTTAGCCTTTTCCTGTGCTAAGATACATTGTTCGAATGTGACATTTAGGATATGGTAACACATGTGGGATACATAAATTATGTACCAGTACCAGTATTTTAGGGTCCATTTGTATAATATATAGATCATGTACATGGGCTTTAAAAAATACAACGCAACAGGCATCGTAAGAGGTGAATCAGTATGAGGACTTGGGAAGTAATAATAGGCTCAGAGGAAGTACCAGTAGCTAGGACTTTGTGTTACTTATCACAGTTTCTTCCAATGCATTGTCCCTGCCGATCTGACTCTGCAGATCAATGGAGGTGGAGATTGCTATACCGTATCCAGTCATAAGCTCATTTCATTCGTCTCATTCCACACGCATTGCTCGTTGCGTGGCCCAGTTAGCCATCTATCACATTGGCTGTAAAAACCGCGGTCCAAATCTGAAATCGCCTACATAGCCATTGATCCTGAAGACCGCTAGAACAGTATAAGCTGGCACTAGTATCAGCGGTCACCTTCTTGAAAAATCTTATTCCACTGTTGTTTATAAGCAGGGAAAAGACAATAGTTACCAAAGCAATTAGTGAATTTAAGTTCATTTCTAGACATAAGAATTTTCCAGAAGCCTCAAGATTTTTCCAGAACCCGCCCCAAGACCACTGTTGTCTACAGACACCTGTTTTGTTCTCAAGGCAGGGATCAAACCTTTTTGTATGGAGATCACGATACCAAGCAGGAAAAAAAATATATGCATTAGTACTGCATCGGAACCGACATCATTAAACACATGGGCAAAATCATGGGCATCTGACCAGAATATTGTATATTCTTCCTTGTGTGTTTCTTGCCATGGCCTTATTAAAATCTACATCTGTTGAGCCTGGGATTGGGCCATCCAGTTTCTGTCATCCAGTTATTGATCACTTCATTAGTTCTGTCCTCTTCCTTTTCTGTCTGGTCCTGTTTTCAGCAGGATGAACAGACTCCCAATATGATGTTCCGGGGTCAGGTTCTGGAGAAAACTTAGATAAAATAAACTTAAGTTCATTAATTAAACCCCGCCGGCATCAATAAATGCCCTTCTATCCGTAACAACACATGTCAAGGCTGTACTGATATTGATTTATGGACTTAAGTTCATTTGCTGGTATGTATATGAACCTGGCCCATGTGTCTTAGTCTCTTTTACATCTGATCCAATTTCAGTCCGTTTTCAATTTGCTTCACTTTATTTTACTTTTGGCTAAAACTGATTCATTTCCATTGGTGTTACATCTATGTAAACACTTCATACTCTGTCCAGTTAATCTGTATCACTTGCATGTGTGTTTGTTGTTTTGTTTTTTTCCCTGTTCTGCTTCCAGCGATTCAGATACCGGTACTTCAGCCACACCAAGATGCGTGTGCATTGGCACATATATTCGTTAGGCGCTCAAACAGTTTTACTGTGCTTTGCATCTACACTTGCTTCACTTCAAACTAATCCATATTGAAACAACCAAATTCAGCCAGATTAAAATTTATTTCTTGAAATGAGTTCTGATCTGGATTAAGTCAAGCGTAGATGTTCCAAGTAGTCTCGAACCTTTTTCAATTCGGGTTAAAAGTGTAGTGTAAATGGGACCCTACGTTCAATGCAACTTGCCCAAGGTGTTTAAATGCCATATGGCCTACCTGTAAGATCTATTGACAGTAAATATGACAATAAGTTACAGAGCTACTCTGGATCTGTCATCTTTGGGTTTTAAAGATTTCCATCAATTGTTTAATTATCCTGAAGGTGTGTCAACAATATTGGCTTGTGTCTTGATTTTTACTGCCCGGCCTGGCAACAGATGGCCCCAAGGTCACCATGGAGTTGGCATTAGTACAAATGTGTCATTCTTTCATGCAGAAAAGAATTGATTGTATTTTATGGACAAGCGTAACTACCTTAACCATTGGCATCGCTTCTGACTGTCACCAGAATATTGGGACATTTATTTGTGTGGAGACACGGTTTGATTGTACCACTTATTGATTCGCCGTTGAAGCACTCACCGCACTGCAGCAGAGTTCATACAACAAATGGCTGTCCCATTGAAGGGAAGAAGCGGAAATTGAAACTTGAAACAGGAATAACGCGAGTGGAGATAACTCATCTATACTGTTTGGGGTTCCTTCAGTGCTGTCACATTGTGCACATTGATCAACAGACGTTTTTAGCCTCAGCAGTGAGCAGTTGGTCGGGTCATCGGGTGTTATTATCTTCAATATATCTCACCAGATGTTAAATACGAGGGTACACTTTAACAAAAATTCTTAACATTTGAAGCTGGAGAAAAAGTGCAGGGCCACAATTTGCAGATCCCCAGTGTGGTGTTCAATATATAAAGACCACCTGTATATATATGAGGAGGACCACATTTTGCTGGTCACTATAGCCAGTAGCCAGGGTGGTCTTTATATACCAGTACAGGGTTTAGCCTCCACAAAATGTTTAGTCCAAAACTGATTTTAAGAATGGACAACACTGGTGGATAAGCTGGTTAGTGGCCTTTAAAGCACTTTATATTTCCATATGATATTTTCTGAAAATCCAGGTGTTCCTGATCATTCTGATCCTCAGGCATCTGATGTTTATATAGACTGTACTTACCCCAGTACATGTACTTGGTTTGTCAGGACAAATTCCTTTTTCCCACCTGAACAATTTACTGAAGACAATGAATTACATTTAAGTCAACATGCTCAGCCAGTAAGATGTCAACTTACATTGAAGACTGTCTGAAAACTGAAGGATATTTGTATTAAACATATAGCAGTCGTGCCACTGGTGGACGGTCCACAATAAATAAAGGGAAACCTTAAAATGGAGGACTCAGGAATGTTACATTTGCAGGAAGATCTGTAGTTTCGAATACTCAGTTATGTACTAGCAATGTATTTCAGGGTAGAAATAAATAAAACTAAAATTTGTAGAGAAATTTCAGTTCCTTTAGCCAATCATATTGCGACAAATAAAAGCTCCTCCAATTGTGAGATACCCCTGTTTTTGCGCCTTTACCCTTCTTTCGGGTATCTTCAGAAATTTTCCCGGCAAGGCGTTTAAAATACTCTCTGTTGCCAGATACGGAATGAACCACCTGGTTCTTGGTTCCCAGCCCTGCCGGGGAAAACTTTGATCTTGCCTCTCTCTATACATGTTATAACCTAGGTACATACTGTCAGTCCTGCTCTGGGCCATCTATAGGGGATGGGCAATAATATTGACCTCTCCAAGACCCAATTCCATGACCTCATTCCACATGTAGGGGCAGTTTCGGCCCTGACACAGCTATCCGAATGGAACATGGTAGTGACACACTGTATACAGGATGGGGACGGACACTCTCCGTCACTGTAGTCTGAGGTCATTTCGGTCAGATCTTATGCAGGGCAGCGGATCTCCCTGCTTCAGCGCTCCTCGAGGCTGGTCGAGATTGCATGCGAGCTACTTGAAACCTCCGTATATCGGGATGCACATCAAGGCCATGGTATTGGCACCCCTTCAGCTATGGAGTAGGACCCTGCATGTCAGCCTCTGGTCTTACCACCATGCACGGCCAGTGTAGACTCTCCCCAAACCCAAAGGACCCAATCTCAGAAGTCCCACTTGTGGGTTTTCCTTTTTGTACTGAGAAGCCAGACCTTATATTGATTTGCCTGTTATCCCAAAGAACGATTACTGTTAGTGGCTTTCATTGTTTTGGGATTGGGTGGGGTGGGGTGGGGTGCAAGCTACCCCTACCTCTCTCTCTTTCCCCTTATACCCCCAATTCTGAAAGTCCTCGGTTGCCCCAGATATCCTTCCCTGTCTATGTAATCAGATCCCGCAGTCCCCTCCTGAGGCTGGGAAGGCCACAGATTCTGACAACAATGCAGGATTCGTTGGATTGCCTGCGTAAACTCAGCGCTCCTAATAGCCAGAAGTCCTGCCTGGCACCAGTCAAACTGGGTATGGCGCTGTCCTGCTGTCCAACTTCCACCCGTTGCCATTAACGGTGGGGTCTCGCTCCCGGTTTACAGGAATGGGCACTGGAGACATTACAGGGGACATCGGCACCAGAGTAAAACTCCGTGTCATTGGATCAGCGGAAAGAGTCATTCAGGGAATGGTTTGAATGGGGAAAGGCCATAAAAGGCAATCAGTGTGTCACTTCTGCTGAAATCACAGCTGACAGCCGACAACTGCTGCTCGAAACTGGTCTAAACTGGCCTAAACTGCTCCATGCTTCAGGATACCAAGAAACTGGATCAAGCAGATATGAGGCAGTTGAGCCTGGGATGGCAGTCACAATCGATAGGAGCTACAGAGAATTTTTTAGGCCGTGCTTTTAGTTCATAGTTCAGTGGATAGATAAATCTATGCCTAAAGCGACCGATGCTGCCATGGAAATTATGCTGACAACTTTTACCAGTAAATTAACATTTAAAACTTCAGAAAAGGATGACGCACAATCTTGTGCATTGGATAGACACCTTTCTCCCAGAGTTGAGAATGAATGCTGCTGGACTCCTCACTTCATAATATAGAGTGATAATTAATTCCTACTCACTGGTTGAGGAATCTCAGACAGACTTTGTCACAGAAAGCGAATGTTGATGTAACATTCTGATGTTGCCATTGCAATCTGCCTCAAGCTGCTTTAATTTTGCTTGCCCTTTGCGTGTCACAGCCGAATGGTCTTTCTGTAGTTCTAGCTTTTAGTGCCACTTGAAATCTTCGAGTCTTTAAAAATGATGGACATTTCCAAGTGGCACCAATTCTGCCAATCTTTGCTACTATTCTGACTTGTGAAAGTTTCTGCGGCCACCACGGCTGTTAGGCAATCACACTCAAGCTTCCACTTCAGCAAGCGCTACGTGTGAAAACTTCAAACACTTGTGGTGTGCTTGTTACGGGATCTTAGTTTGGAGACTGGAGTAACTACTGTTACTATCCTCACAGACATAGTTACACCATGCTAGTCCTGCTTTACCTAGGGATGAGATTTCAGAGGAAGCTGAAGAAAGTAAGTACAGTGGAACCCCTATATTAAGTACAAATATTTTCTTAAGACCACCTTGAGTGCTCCCTCGCTTAGTGGCCACTCTCAACACAGAAAGTGTAGTGCATCATCTTTAGTGAATTGATCACAGTGGCATTTTGGTTCTTTGTTTCCCTGCCTTGTCGATACTACAGTAGCGCAATTTGAAATTCAGCCAGTGATCATGCGTGTGCTAAACCAAATCATTATACCTCACCTGTCTTCTCTATAGCAATACAGTCTAACCTGCTCTAAAGACCACCTCTATATAGAGACCACTTGCTTAAAAAGACCAAATTTTACAGGTCCGCAGTGGTATACTTTCCATGTTAGTGAACCTGCACATAAAGACCACCTGTGTATAAGGACCACATTTTGTTGGTCCCAATGGTGGTCTTTATATGCACGTTTCGCTGTATGGGTATTCAAGAAGTTACTCCTAGACCAGAGCAGGAGTTGTAAAAAAAAATCAGTTGATATGTTTGACTTTCTACTAGTATAAGGTCAAATTTAGCTAATCATATTTTGTGCAGTCTTAACCATGGCCCAGATTGGTGACTTACCCAGTAGGTCAAGTTCGAGGCAGTAATCATGGTAATCTAAGCACTGTGATTGGTTAAGAATCTGGTTCGGTCCAAACTTAGACGTTAAGTATTTTTTCGATAACTTCAACCCAGAAGTCCATCCCATAAGTAAATGTTTGCCTGTCTCTTGTGTACATTACATATGAATTCAGATTACAGCACACAGTTTACTTTCAAAGGAACAACAGCCGTAGAAAACCGGCCATCCTTGCAAGATTACATCGAAACATCACCATGGTAACTGATACAATTTAGGGCTGGCAGCGCGGCATTCTCATCACGGCGAGCCTGGGGCAAAGCCGGAGCATTGAGAATAGGAAAGAGTGGAGAAAGGAGATTACTTTGCCATTATGAGTATTTGCAGTGCATGCTGGGAAATCCACACGAGCTTTGTTGACAGTGCTCCGCGAGGACGTTAAACACGGAGTTCTCCCGTATCCCCTGCCATGGTTACATCGTAAATATTAATTGTTAAGAGTCATGGCACCTTCCACCTAACGCCAGCCATGTCCCCTAGGGTATATCAGTTGGCACATGTATTCGAGATTTGTTATATATTCCGTAAGTTATGGGCAATAAGGAGCAAAACCGAGGGAAAGTGCCACACTAAATATGAATACCGGGGTAAATGGTATACACTGTTACTGTTATTTATGCTCAATATACCATGTAGCTATAAATATACTGGTACTTGAAATCCATTAACTGAATGGCATAATGAAAGAAACTAATGAAATTACATGACACCGCCATATTAATTCTGTTACCCCGGTAAGTGTTCAGGACATTCTGGAATACATGTAGTTTGATAAACGGAAAAACTGTTTCTCTCTAACTGAATATTTATGGGTATCACACGAGTTCAACAATTTATTTGTATATGCACAAACAGATAGACATACTGCACACATGTAGGTATACAATGTACCTGGTAATTGACACCAGCTTAGGGTGTTACCCGGTACTACTGATAGTTGCCGGCTTGCCACAATAGTATGTGAACTATACACTTTATGTACCCACATTGACTTTGTACATGGTAAAAATATATGTCGGCTACAAAGTAGGAGGTCAGTGATCATGGTTATTTTACTTGAGATTAGCATGTGGAATGGTTGGAAAGTCCATTTGGGTGGGGTGGTTTCTACTTGGCTTTGCTTAGCCAGCAATGTGTGTCGAAACCATCTCTCCTCCTGTTTATTCTGGATGGCTAGTCCAGGCTAACAGGTCAGACATTTGCGATTAGGGTTAGGATCAGAGTTTGTGTATGAACAGGAACAGTCCTTTACGTTCAGGAGATAGTATGTTGGAATCACCTTACCAATAAATTAACCATGATCAGTAAAGACGATTTTCAAATCTGAGCAAGCCTACAATATAGAGCACTATAAACAATGATAAAAGCTCCCAAATATCATATGCTACAAAACATTCTTTCAAATACTTGTTCGAACCTTGTTGATGTTGTTTTAAGGATGGATTTAATCATGTAAAATATTAAAGAGGAAACAACAGGGGGAAAATGTGAAGTTACCTGAGTTTTTGCCAAAAAATATATTAAAAATATTATTTTTGCTGAGTGTCTTAACCGATGGTCTTCTTGTTGTTTGTTACCAGGGTGTGCTGCAGGCTCATGATGTGGTTGCCCATGAGGTATATGGAGAGGACGCTATCCGAGTGACACCGCCGCCAGTTGTGCCCTATCTGAATGGTGATGTTGACACTGACAGTCCAGAGGTCGACCTAGAAATGGAGAACGTGACGCGAGTACGCCTTGTACAGTTCCAGAAGAACACAGAGGAGCCTATGGTAATACTGGGATTCATTTTAAGACAACCATCAAGTTAAAGACCGAAAATTTCTGGCTGAATGGGTAGTTTGAACCCGGGGGAGGGGGGGGGGACTCACTATACTTGGGGTAATAAGGGTGTGCCGCGCAAAAGGGTGTGTTTTGGCAATTTTTTCCCTAACTAGGGGGTGCCTTTTGACTAAATTCTCCTTTTGGCTAAATTGTCCCTAAGTAGGGGTCTTATTTCCAGTAATGTCTCCCTAAGTAAGGGTTGTAATTTTCCTGGCTGTAGTTTTTCGCAAATTTATGAAAGAAACATCAAAATAATCCCAGGATCCTGTGTACTCAACCAGAATCAGTCCCAGGAACAGGGTTTTTGGCACAATTTCCTAATTAAGGGATGGCTTTTGACTAAATTCTCCCTAATTAGGGGTACCATTTTGGCGTTAAAGTTCCCTAATTAGGGGGTACCATTTTGGGGCCTCTGCTGCACACCCGTATATCATTCTAGTGGTAGTGCCCCCCGGGAGTTTGAAAATGCAGGGTCTACTGCAAAGGGAGTTCTTAAAATCAAATGTCTCTAAAATATAGCAACCATCTTCCTGTGCATCTATAACATAATAGCCATCAGGTTATTTCAGTGTAGAACTTTTCGTAGTACTTACAAATTGCAGTAACTTGAAACTAAGGTGTACTTATCAAAAAAGTGTTGCGGGTAGTAATCACTTGTTGATCTCCAGTGTGTTCGCCATGTTCACAATCATTATATACATGATATATTGTGGGTATTATTTTAGCATGTGAAGTGGGCAGGCACATAATCTGTTTCTGGATCATACACATGTAGCTGCTAAGAGGTAGAAATCCAAGACTGGTCTCCTTGTCTTTTCGAATGATCGCAAGGGATCTTTTATGTGTCAGAACCATAGACCATTCCATACGCATCCTCACTCACAACACCCACTTAGCATGCTTAGCTGGTCACTCATGCAAGTACTAACGATGTCCAACCTCAAAGTTCTGAACTTCTGTGATCAGATTGGGCGGTTTCATGCAAATCTGGCCGGCAGAAATATCTGGTCTTCCATGCAAGTGGTCTTTCATCGCAGTCGTCCCCCAAACCAAGTTTGACTGTACCATTTCCTAATGGTAAGGTGATCATAAGCCGGGTTATCAAATCCATCATCAGATGATTGGGATAAACCTGCTAGGACAGGTCTTCCAGTCTCCCCACTGGTAAATCTCTACCAGTCATTTTTCACAGCGAATATTGATTAATGGCTGAAGGTTTATATGGGAATGAAGTATTTTGGCCCAGGGCGGGGTATAACCCTGCTGGCTCCCCAACTGTCAGCCCTCTGCCCTGCGGGTCCGTTCTGGGACAGCTCCAAATCTGTCCCAAACATATCACCATGGCAACAGTCACTAGGGTGGAGAGCCA
>JAAUYG010032369.1_pt1 | contig 12915 bp, 8 predicted proteins | sample 7278091 | NCBI WGS metagenome assembly JAAUYG01 (sample SAMN14350201, study PRJNA611818) | marine sediment metagenome | isolation source: surface marine sediment (0.6m) | place: French Polynesia: Moorea | collected 2018-08
AGTGAATAACCGGAAGTGCCACAGCGCTGCTCCAGGGCTGGGTCCTGTCAGCACGTACAGCAAGCCAATGATCAGATAGACAGGGATGTTCTCTAGGTCGTTAAGGTGATTTCTGGAAGAAGCAATATTTAAATTACAGTGCTCAACTTGAGATACTACCAACGACTGTAAACTTTCTATTTTCACACTCTTTGATACTTCAGAGACACACTAACACAGTTGTTATAAAGCCATCTCCAGCAATGTACCTTTCCACTCACATTTACTCAAAATAAATAAGTGAATAAAGGAAATAAATTACTCAACTGAAAACCAGTGCCTCTGAATGCGCTGTTATCTAAGCGTACAGAGTGCATATATGATAGCTGTCCTAAAACACACGATCAGTGCATTGCTTCCTTTATCATGTTTGCTTCATTCCAATGCATTTTATAACAAACTTTATTCCAAAACCACACAAAAAAGAATAAAACACTAACATAAACATTCAACCCCCCCCCCCCCCCCCCACACACACACACACACACACTCTTATCAGGTTTGGCCCCAGGGATGCATTTTCGCTCAAAATTAATATATACTTTAACAACAACAAAATATAAGCCAATTAAAAAATATATATCTGAAAGACTGTTTAGCTGGACCTGGAGAACTACATAAAACTTCAGAAAGTTTTCCTAAAATATCAGATGCTATGTCTCCTTCACAACGTTTGCTCCAGTTGATGCATTGTGCCTTCGTTTACTAAATGAAATCATAACTCAACGAACTATATAAGGTGAGAGTGTATGAAAGTGCATGAAAGACTATGAAGGTTTCAGAAAAAAAAGTCATTGAATAAAGTCATTGCAATTTGTTTGGAGACCACTTATAAGAAGGTTTTGCTAAAACACAGCCCAAGGCACCCCCACCCCCACCTACAGACAGACACGACAATATATATAGTGTCTGCTCTTTGACATCCTTTCACTGTAACTGTCAGCACTGTAACTGTCAGCCTAAACCTTCTCAGACCGCCAGATTACACAACACCCCGAAACTCATAGTTTTTACAGTCCATTTTCCCGAGCTGTGTACGTCATCCGTTGAATATAACACCTGGACATCGACAGACAACATATCAAGTGTACATATTAACACCGTATACACTGACATGCTGAAGTAAAGAAGCTAATTGAGACTTAGTGCAAAAAACGGAGGTTGAAAAGGTTCTGTGTCAGGTTTGTTGGGGCGACAGTGGCGTAATTGGCTAAAGTAGACCAAATTTATGCACGGACTACTGCATGCGCATACACAGAGTAATACACATTACTCTTCGGGAGGAATTTGGGTTGGGTCTGCCCACGCAAAATACAGTACTATAATCTTTGGCATTTTACAAGCACACTCGTGGCATTGTGGATTATCGAACACAAGGGCGATCCATATCTTCGCGCTACATATATAATACATAATGATACGGCGTATTGTAGTACAGCGGTATGTGGCATATCTATATCCATCGCACAGAGGTATATAAGTAGGACTGTAAGTGTACTACGCAAAGTGCTTCTAATGATAAGTCACAATAAGTGGTCGTTTTTCGGATACCGCGTAACAGTGCAACATACAGGCCCACAGATTCAACCCCCATGATACTGCTCTGCAGTAGGGCTAATGTGGTCTAGACTTGTTCTCATTCCCATGAGTGAACAATGAACACCTGAACACTGCGTTGCTAGGCAGTGCTCATCTGCATATAGAAGCTGCCATAAATGTGTATTGATCATAGACTAACCACGATCTTTCCGAAACAGCACCAGACAAGAAACAAACAAACAAACAAAAAACACCAGCAACATCACCGAGTATATTCCCTAAACCACTAAAATCCGTTTCGTCACGTTTACTGTAGGACCTGATGCTAAATGCCACAGAAATATAATTCATAGGAGCATCCCTGCTACTATCATCATTTATGCTAACAGTGTCCTGAGCTGCCGGTTACAATGCCCCCCAAAACAAGCCGAAAATGAAATCCGGCTTCCCGGGGTATATATTTCTACATGGCTTTTTGGGGGGTTTTTTTCTTTGTTTGTTTTGTTTGTTTTTCGTCTCAGTCTTTCTTTAACATGCGTTCGAATCCCGACCAAAGGTGCTAAGCTGCATGAGGACGTGTTTGTCGGCTAAATGTAGTTTCCTTTAAAGTGAGGAACATTGTTTTCAAGCTGGTGAAATAAACAGATGAAAAATGGTTGTATTTTACAGTGATATATGTAATGTGCACAGCCAACAGCCAAAATAGGTGACTATAGGTCTCTCTCTCTCTCTCTCTCTCTCTCTCTCTCTCTCTCTCTCTCTCAGATTACCTCCTGGCTCTCTCTATGTCCTCCCTCACAGCCACCTTCCCTTTTCCTTCTCCAAATGCCTTAGCATCCTCCTCGTTGGCGAAAGTCTAGAAATTCCCAACATGCAATTCAAAATACTAAGTAACAATTGTTCGTTATATACAGTTGTGCAAGTACAATGTTTCCACATTATCTTAACCGATTCTCAGTAGTTTTATGTAATCTTACAACGTAATTTTATTGTTAACTGCATGTAGAGCATGTTCAACTGTGATCTACATTAAATTGCATTCCGTTATTGTCGTAGATCTCGGAGGGGGCGCTGAAGTCAAGCGGAATGTCGGTATGTCTAAGCTAATCCGTTGGACAAGGCTGTAGGTCTTTTTTTAACAACAGTATCATCAGATTCCATTTACGTATTCCGGGTTTGGGGTTCGATTATGTAAAGATTACAACGTGATTCACTCTAAATATTGGATATGTCCAAATTTGCCTAAGACGGTCATATATAACTATACATGTACTACTACTACTGCTGCTGTTGCTGCTGGCAATCCTACTTTTAAGTTCGTACCCAAGACACATAGATCTAGGAAGACCTACATGATTTGTTTTCCTCACGAATCATTAAAATATCGGTTCTAATATTTAAGCAGAATGGAAAATAGAAAAAGTACGATGTGCAATTAAGGCTGACTACCTAGAACATACTTTTAGAAAAGTTACATATATTGAAATTTCAGAATATTTTCAAGCGTAAATACTAAGGCAAATACATTTGTACTTTTACAACATTATTCACAAAATATCCGCGACTCCTTTGTTCCAAATGAGGAAGTTCATCATTAAATACTGGCTGGAGACCTAACCCTCGAGTACACAAATGGAGTACAGGCTTACAGGGCAAAATGTTTAAATTTATTCGTGTGGGAACCGATCTTTGGTCTGAAGTAAATGCAGAGTTAAGGAATATGTTTAAAGTATTTGTTAAGAAGTATAAGAAGCAATTACTGCAAAAGTATTATTGAAACGAATTATATCTCATCTTATGTAACGTGCACACTCACCCACCTACGTCTACGTAATGACCTTTCATTTAAAGATTCAACTAATAATTAAGTAAACGTCTTTAAGGCCTAAGTTGTGCCGTATTCATTCAATTAACAGTTACTTGTAGCTTCTAGCTATGGCTTTCGCTTCCTATCTTCTTTTTCAGAACCGTTGTATACTGCTCCACGGATGTGTACTGTCAAGACATAAAGCGAAATGAAGATAATAACATACATACATTGAATTGCTTTATAGAAAAAAAATATAATGGCACCGAACCTCTGTAGTCCCCTGGACTTGCTTACCGCAGTGCCCAGACGCCTCTTGCTGGTCAGCAGAGCCACGCAAATCATCTTCAGGCTCACGATAGCTGCATAGTAGACAAAATTAGCCAACACTGGATTGCTCAAGTCGAAAGTTACGGCCATGGTGCTAAATCACTGTTAAACTGTTCCTGCACAAATGTAATAGGAATTTGGCAAAGACACCAACCAGTACATATACCCCGTCGATAGCAAGCCTTTGGACTACAACCGGCCGACCAAAGGTGAAAACCGTGGGGTGAACGTCAGGGTGACAATAATGTGTAACGGCGTTATATGGACAATATTTATTGGTCTTTCTGATATAGGCAATATTTATTGGTCCTTGTAATATCTGCTGGTCCTGCAGGACTCTGGTATTTTGATTCGCCTCCTTTGATTGATATTTAATCATTTCAAATAAATGGACCAACAATATGTTACTCTTTCAACAATAAATTTAAATCCCACTTTGGTATGTAGGCATGGAGTCTCTAGACATTGGGGCCAGTTTACAGAAAGCACTAGTCAGCTAGTGAACTTTTCATGGAAAAGAAAATGCTTACAAATGTGAATAGTTACTACTACTCCTACTACTACTACTAGTACTACTACTACTACTCCTACTACTACTACTACTACTACTACTACTACTACTCAGTACACTATCACGACTACTACCACTACTACTACTACAACAACTACTACTACTAGTACTACTACTACTTCTACTACTACTACTACTACTACTACTACTATTACTACTACTACTACTACTAATACTACTACTACTACTACTACTACTACTACTACTACTACTACTAATAATAATAATAATAATAATAATAATAATACATGCAATAACGAAACTGGCCCCCTTACTACGGGTATATATATTTACCCGTTTGACTAAACCTTCGAACGGTAGACCTTAAAAATGTTAAACCAAATTTAGTGTCACAGAAATGAAGGAAACGTGAATACATAAAAGATTATATTTAGGTATCATTCACGAGTAGCTATCTTTCAACTTCACTGTCCATTATGTCAAGGCGAACCTGCCGTTTTGCAAGTGCGTTCTAAAACACCACTCACCTATAGAACACGGTGGTCCAATAAAGGCATCAATCGACCTGTTGTACCAAAGGTCCACAGCTCCCCCTATAGCGGTCTTACTGGTACAGTTCGTATCAAATGTCGTGACGCTAAATAGAATGTAAACAAACTTTGTTTTGGCAGTCTGTGAAAAACAGAATGTTGCTTAATATCTGGTAACGTTTCTGCTGGTATGCTGCACCGTGGTTTAAATACTATGGACATTTTCGTGGTTGATGGGCTATTTAAAATGGATTTGTAACATGATTTATTGATATTGTATTGGGGTAGAAACAGATGAAGGAGAAGGCTGGAAGAGTTATCACCAACCACGAAAACAGGGTTCCCACACAAGTGATTTGCTAAATACCTTTTGCGTTTCCTAGATAGAAGACTGACCTTACGAAGTAAGTAAGTAAGTAAGTAAGTAAGTAAGCAAGTAAGCAAGTAAGCAAGTAAGCAAGTAAGCAAGTAAGCAAGCAAGCAAGCAAGCAAGCAAGCAAGTAAGTAAAGTAAGGAAGGAAGGAAGGAAGGAAGGAAAATTAGTTAACGTCTGATACAATGCAATACAAACATTAACCATTAAGCTATCCTCCGACATGAAGAGATTCCCTTGTCATGTTTCCACCAGTGATCCCGTTTAATGCCTTTGAAACTACCAAATACTTAAATCTCAAATCTCGTATATATATGATTCCAAAAATAATATGTCGAGTCTGTCAACAGGTGATTCGGTAGCATGAATACACATCGGCTTGGAGTCAAATATGCTTGGTAAGCTAATCAGTATGAGCAAGTAAGTCAAGTAAGTGAGTCAGTAAGGACACATTGTTTAGACAGGGACAGAACTTAAAAGTACTATATAACTATTCTAAAGGGTGCCTTATTATTGTTAATTATTCTGAACAATGGTAAGGGTCGGCGTGGATATTCTCTATGGCCAGGGAGACAGCCCCAGCGCTGGTCAGACCACTGAAGTCGTATTCTGGTTGCATGGGGGTCAGAAGACCCAGCTTGAACAGGCGACCCTCGGTACAGCTTGCCAGGGCAGCCAGTGTGGCTACTGTCCTGGCTAGGGCAAACACCCTCATTGTATAGACAGATATTCCCGAATTTCAATGTTTGTATTAAAACAAAGAAGGTGTTACTTAAATAAGGAGTTACGATGGTGACAAGAATGATCACTGCTGATGCTACCCAGCCTGTTATCAGAGAAAATGATTATTATAGAGAGGGTTGATGAGTCCGTTTTCTAGTTCCTAAGATTACCTTACCATGTTAAGGATTATCCCCCCAAGCAAGACAACACACTTACACCTGAAGATATGCTCCAACACATTAGCATGCCTTGCTGGCGGTTAGAGATATATGGACGTGGAAGGATGAGGTAAAACTCGATTCATTTCCAAACACAAAGACAAGACGTCATGATGTTTTCAGTGCCCTGCAGTGCCCTCAGTGTCGCCTTAAGCTTTACAAGGGAACCCTATCTGGCAAGACAAAATCTTGGCCACTCCTGTTGGAACTCTAGTTTGCCCTGGTGCTTACGTCTCGTGCTAATACCATTGACTTCCGATAACATAATTTCCTAAAGTATCTGCGATATTAATGAGACTATTTATATCAATTCTGTTGGACGCAATTGAAAGTCCTGCGGGGTAGGGGGGGGGATTCGACCATGGTTCCCGTGCTGTAAACAATATATCACGTATATCGCCTAAAGTAAATTCAATAATGAATTATAGTCATTGAACACAGCTTTAATTCAATTTTAATGTAAAAAAACAGAAAGAATTAATCACTCTAGCACAACGTCAAAATAGGAAAATAATTTCCCCTCACAATAAAATTTCGTGCAGGTCTTCTGCAGTACATAACCTACGAATAGATTCACTGACTGAAGGAAAGGACTAGAGGCTGTTACTGTGCATGCTGAGGCGATTTCGAAACTTGGTCAAATGCATTCTCATTCTCAACGGGCATCCACAATCCTGACACCACAATGGTCGACCACTACCATTCAGCATTCCCAACTGGTATCCACAATCCTGACACCAAAATGGTCGACCAGTACCATTCAGCATTCTTAAGAAGATTCTTAATTACGTTAATGCAGTCTTCTTTTATCATTCGGGTTCTATTTATTACAGTGGCTTTTGGGATTGGTATCAATGTGGGGGTGTCCCACGGGTCATCCTAACAGCACAGAATGCCAAATCGACATAAGCCCTGAGCTGGAGATTACCCTCAGTCGTGTTATTGGTACTTGGATCGAACATCACCGAAGATGGAAAGCTGCCTACATGTACCAGCGCCTCGGTTAATCCGTACAGCGAATAAAACCAAACACCCACTTAATATGCCATTTACATGTGTATGCTGCAAAGAAAGGTCGCAGAAGCAAATGTTAATAACGCCAGCCCAACCACGCGGCGCGGAAATATGGCTAACAAACAGATTTAGGATACTAGCAGTTTTATCACTCGATGCGGAGCTTTCCCTACGATAGTTGTTGTGCGGATAGAGATTTGGTGCTCAATAGCCTATCGTCCTGTAAGATAAAATGCCGTGCGCGAATTTTTTCTGCACAACACCCATTGTGTGGACTAGTGTTGTCCTCGCGTAACTCGACATACAAGAATAGTAGTAGAATAGTTTATTTTCGTGACCTGCGTATATTAACAGGCATATCATTCTATGCAATTTACAAAGTTTAATAATCTACGCCCACCCATCAGACTTACAAGTCACGCTAATTACAAAGACTCTCAAGCAGTCCTGATCACATCACACCCACTTACTCCATTATTTTTTAATAGAACTAGTCCTTAAATCATGCGCCTTTTCAATATATCGTGACAATTTCCGAGACGCTGTCTTAAACATTTTTTTTAAAACATAACTCCACCAGCATTACTATTCCCACCGTTAGGACCAATACTCAAAATATCTATCCTAAATTCATTCACTTTTCACAGTTGAATAAAAAAGTATTTCATCTTCCACCTGAGCACAAGTATACACACCACCAATACAACCGCTGCCGCAGCTACCGCTGTGGCACAGTGGATAGCGTGCGTCAATTCAGTGCTCTGTCTCAGTGCGCCTTTTCCGTCAACGAACACCTCGGTTTAACAGAAAAGTCGCATGGGTTAGAAACCTTTCAATGCCACTTTTTTTTCAGGAAATCGACAAGTCAAACTTTGACAATGTTCGGGCGCGGCATTTTATAATGCAGCACGGTAGGCTATTGTGCGGAAAATCTCTGTCCTCACAACACATGTAGTTATCGTACGGAAAGTTCCGCATTGGGTGGTTCTATGGGCGAAAGTCGTAAGAGACTTTCTTGGTTTCCAGCTGTTATTTTGTGCCTCGCGTAAGATGGAATGCATCTCTGCCATGTGTCATCACTGGACGTCGGAGCTTGTTAGTGTAAAGGCAGATGGCTTGTCCTGCCGATGGATGCACAGTTATCCACTGTGATCGACCTTGCTTGGAACGTTAGTGTAGCTTACGATGTTGTACCTTGTCAGGATTACATTAATCATGTGTCTATGGAGCTATGCAATTAGGGTCATTTCAGGGAACTCTTTAAAGCAACGACAACACACAGTACACGAATTATTTACCTATAACGAAGAATAATGACTGAGACGGGAATGGCCGATGATTAAAATATATGATAGTGTGGGAAGATCAATTTTATCTATAATGGCATAAAAGCAAAACAAAATCATGAAAAGTGACATTTAGTGCTGTGACTTTTCAGAGTCTGCTGTTACACTGAGAACTCAACTCCACGGTTATCATGGGTTATTCATATAGTTTTCTAACCGTTATGTCTATTAACAGATGTTAGTGGATATCGTGCCGTAGAAAACCAATAATCCCATTGTGTACTATATCAGGATATTAGAGGCAGCTGTGAGTGAAATTGAAATATCAGATTCAAAGTCTTTCGTATTACGTGCCCCTATGTATTAGAAAGTAGCCTTTGCTATTGGGTTTTAATGGGTACCTACCTATGGTTAGTTTGATTTTGACATTAACTTTCCTTGAAACTAACCAAGACATATTTTATTCTCTTACAATTCATCTGAGAAAGAAAAGAAATGCTTAGGACATATGCTATCATTGGACAGTTACAATAGGCAATCATATCTAACCAATCTTGCACCACGTTTTCAGAAACTGCTAATACATTGAACGGTAGCTACCCTTATCTCATTGTTCCGCCAATGACTGCATTCACGCAGCATTACAATTTGCTGGATAGTCCGATTTTCTGTTGTTTCAACAATCATTGTCGATTACATTTCTTCTTCTTCTTCTTCTTCTTCTTCTTCTTCTTCTTCTTCTTCTTCTTCTTCTTCTCAGAAAGGTCCGCCGTATAGTGATGTACTTTCCCTATGGCAATGCCTATTATTGTCGAATCCCAGGGGTATATCCATTAGTAATTTCTCAACTGTGAACGGTGGTTGAAACAAATATCTTGTCCACCCATTACCACCCCGGCGGTTGTAAAAACTCTATGATACCAATATCTTGTCTGCCCATAGGTGAAACAGGGATTTGTCATCATTGTAACAAGCGAGTCATATCACCCGTTCATTGTCTTTCTGCGGTACAAATGAATCCGGAAGTGCCCTTAATGCCCTCTGTTTGCGAGGCGGAATACTGCAGCCGGCCTCGAACGGGACGCCTGTGAGGGATACACGATAAACCGGAAATACTCCTCTTGCCGGCGGATAAAAAAGTTACCATGACAGCGTGTCAAGTCCCATGTGACCATTTGCGTCAGAGGTGTTGAGTGAGAATGACAAACGAGGGGTCGTCTTGTTGGTGCATAAAAATAAATATCAATTAGACTTTACGATGAAACTAGGCCCCAATCGCGTGTCGAGTGAAACTATTCACGGGAACAAAGGTAAACAAAAAATATGCGGTTGTAGGTATACATGCGACTAGCGATAAGTCAGGTATTTTTTATTTTAGCAATACATGCAATAAAATACAAAGTCTGCAGCGAATACAATCACTAAGTACCATTGTTTTATTATTGCTATACACTGCGTATGCATCCATGGTGAATTTAAAGACATATCGAATAAGATTCATGCGTCAAGAACATCGCTGGGCACTTTCAAATAAGTAGGACATGTTCTTGGAGGTCAAAGACTTTTCACATAGTTTGCGTCACTTGATTCCATAATTTTAGTCCGTACCAATATTTATTGTAAAATAGCATAGCCGGCAGCGAAAATTTAGGAAATATTCAGTTCCATTGGAGATAATGATTTCCATTTTCTAGGTATCAGAAACTTGTATAGACAGTTTTATAAAGGAACGCCGCCGTTTGACCCCTTCGCCATAGTTCAGATTATTTGCATCAAATGTTTAATAGCTTAAAGCATTTGTTTTATGGGCCTAAAAATATAGACCAAATAAAATTCGGAGAGACCGGTTGAAAATACCAAACGAACATACAAGGTTCTTTTACTTATTTGTTTCTACTTGAACTATGGAGACCACCCCTTATATTCTGATATGGTCTTAGCCGATGTCAAGAAACCGTGGTGATTCATTTCAGGCTCGGACACTGAGAGATTCGTGTCTGTGACTGAAACCCGTATTTGAAGACCCTAGCCATAGACATATTTCTTATGATCCTAGTTCTGATATAACCATCTGGATCATCTGACCCCGAAAGGCATGATAGTGTTCCCTGCCTTCCTGCTGTTGCTGCTCTCTGGCAGCACAGCTCAGGGGAACAATTTTACCACCCCGTCTGATGCCAACACTGGGGAAAACATCATTCCGGATGACGAATCCCAACTGGAACACTTTAAGATCGGACTCTTGGCACCATGGAAACAATCCTTCGATGACTTCAGTGCACTCACAAGTGCCAGCGCCGTCTCCATAGCGATAGAGAAGCTTCACGCAGATCCGGATCTAGGATCCAGAATGAGATTCAGGTAAATCCAGAATGTTAAAGACAAATTACTTTTGGGAAGGCGTCATGTTCTTTACTCATTGACAGGTAGGAAATAATATTTTGCCTTGTTGGTACCAATTATATAAGCTCAATTAATTCACGACTATCAAATTCGTGCATAGTTTAGCAGGCGAGGAGAATGAAGTTCACTTGTCTTAATAAAGAAAGTGTCGATGACCCTTCGACCAAAGCAAAGGTGTGCGGGTACCTGTAACGCCCATTTCATGATTTTTTGTTAGTTGATGTTTGACACCTGAGTGTCGTTTGGGTGAATGGTAGTGGTACGCCATCAGCTGAATGTTAGTATCATCACCAATATGCATGTGCAAAAATTATAAAAAAATTCATGGTATAAAATGTAATTTAATTTAGTAACAAAGTCACAGGGAATTCACCGGGGAATTCGCCATGGCCTTGCGTGCTGGCTCGCATATGCCTCTGGTAAGCCAAAATGGAAAATATGGGGACATATATTTCAAACGCCTGTTTCTCTGAGACCGCCAAACGACGATTCTAGCGCCCTCATGGGGACACTATCTACATTGATCGTATACCGATGCTTGATCTTTTAAAAGTTTTAAGCAGGTTTTAAGATTGCGTTTACAAACATATCAACGAGGGACATATAAAAAGGTCTGCAATTTTCCTATAACGAGGGGATTTGAAGTCACAATTAAATTGCATAGCGAATATTGTACCCCTAACTGAAGATGTGGTTCTACATGTATATGACTTACATGTAATCTCCAAATTCGGTAGCGTGTGCAGTCACGAATACTTTAGTACATGTCTGGGACAGTATTTACAAAGATCATACACCGAAATTTAAATTTAATTTTTAAAAAGGTTTAAATCATGTTTTCAATCTTAATGTCATTTGGCCAAAGCCTAATAGAAAGGGCACTGGGCCTCTTGTTGGTGTGGCATCAGAAAGACTCCAGCGCATATCATTACAACAACAAATTAAATCTACAGACGCACTAACATTTAGCTGACAGAAGAGGAAACTCTGGGCAAAAGATCCGCTTCAATACACTATGCTGACATCTTTTGAAAAAGGTCTAAGGCCTGTTAAACATACATACACAACACAATTGGTTTCATACACGTTTGTCTTACACGGGTATGTATGTCACATGAGCACTTAGATGAGTGTACCACTCAGGTGTCTCGCACGAGTACTTACATGTAGATGAGCGTTTTACACGGGTGTCTCACATCCACGTTTACCGCCCCCGCGTAGCATAGTGCATAGAGCGTCCGCTCGGGGTGCCGGAGGCCAGGGTTCGATGCCCGCCCGCGTCACACCAAAGACGTAAAAAATGGGAGGTTTGCGCTTCTCAGCTTGGCGCTTGGCATTAATGGGTCAGGCATCCAACTGGGCGGCTTGCGGTCAGTATAAATGGTCTGAGTGATTGTGATTCCTTTCTGCTCACCTGTGGCGGAATTGAATCGGTGGCTTGGCACCCCAAAATTGTCGGGAGTAGATCGTTCGGCCCAAACAAGACAGGTCCACATTAAAATCACCACGCATACACCTACATTCACCACCGAATCCAACTTGCAGTCGGTGATATGACCATGAGTGGTTGAAAGCCGACTATAAGCCTGATTCACCCACCCACCCTCACTGGCGCCTCCTGGAGGGCACTTCTGACACCATGGCAGTTTGCATCATGCAACCGTGCAAGGTCTGTTTGGTCACACTGATCCCTGCTACAGTGATCAGCCACTATACTTGGAGATTGCGGTTCAACAGTTGTGAGTAGATGTAAGTCCGCCTTTGATCCAAACCAAAGGCACACATAAAGGCTTGAAATCCAAGGTGATCAACATGATTACTTGTAAACACAGGTAAGAGTGGTAATGAGCTAAATATTAGATTAACATTAACTGGGGTATCCCATCCCCTGCATATAGGATGATACACGCACAATACACATGAACCCTATGCAGCTATGCAGATTCTATGTCAGTATAAAGTGACTAGCATGTGGTCAATACAAGCCTGGCTCCTACCTGGCTAAGTGGAATATGAGACGTTCGAGGACATTATGGTTGGCTTCTGGAAGCTTGGCTATGACAGTGAACAGGGCCTGGATCTGCTCCTTCTCATCCTTCAATTCTGGAATATTTTATACAA
>JAAUYG010071555.1_pt1 | contig 12909 bp, 11 predicted proteins | sample 7278091 | NCBI WGS metagenome assembly JAAUYG01 (sample SAMN14350201, study PRJNA611818) | marine sediment metagenome | isolation source: surface marine sediment (0.6m) | place: French Polynesia: Moorea | collected 2018-08
GTGGATGGCTGACTGTACTGGTGGAGGGGGTTGGAGATGAAATAGACATTGGTGGTCTTTGGCCCCCATGATCTATTCACATGAAGCGCAGTAGAGAGAGAGCACCAAGTGGGTGATACTCCAAACCACTGCCTGCTGTCCCTGTACAGTAGTCTTGGCTGACTACACTGCTTCACAGCTAGACAGTGTTTGCCTAATAACAAACATCAATGCTGTAAGCTTGAGCATGTTGAGGAGGCACACTTTTTTGCCACATTGTCAACATACAGTAAGACTTTTTGATGCCAGAAAGCTCCCCCATATACAATGGGCTGGACAGCCCCTACCTGTACACATATTTAGAAGATGGAGTTGTGAACCACAGCTTTCTGTCCAGTTTGTACTGTATGGAGTTTATGTTCTGTGGGCAGAGTGAAAAGAATGCAAGTGGTTGTGACAGAACTTGATTCACGGGGTTGTTGTATCCCTACTTCAACAGTGAAAGGCACGCCCCCCACCCCCAAACCCATTCTGCCTCCCTGCCTTCAAGTAAACCATGAGGGTACAGACTGTTCCTGGTTGTAATAAAAACTTGTTCAGACAACTGTGGAAAAGATAGCATCTAAAGTTTTGCAGCCACTGTCAGCCAGTGGCCAGGCTATCTGTTTCCCAGTAAGTGTACACCACCGAGTGTGACCACGCTAGGCACTATACCTTGGGATGCTGTACATTATACAAGAACAAAACAGACACATTACTTTGTGCTTTTATGCACAAAACAAATCTTCAGAACTGCTGTGCCTCTCCAACCTACTAAAGTATCTTGTATTTGAGATTTACAGATGGTCTAACATGTAAATTCCTCACGGAAATTAAGCCCAGCTGCTGCGAACCGATTTCTGCTTGAGCATCCCAGGAGGTGTACTATCATGACTATTGAGACTTAAAAAAATTAACTGCGGTTTAGCCATTTAGTTTATCTGTTGTGAAGTGTCTCTGTTCCAAAGTGAGGTTTCACTCTACATTGGGACTTAACACATTTTATATTGATAAGGATCACAAGGATGCCTAATCAGCATTTTGTCCATTACGTGTCATATAGATATACAGTAGTCCCCCTCTAATAGGGACACACCTTGGGCCAAATAATTCTGTCCTCATTAGATAGGTGTCCTTTGGGGTGAGTGAGGATGAAGGTATTCGTAGTACATTCTGCCAAATATAATTCTATCCCTATTAGATAGGTGTCCTTTGGTGAGAGTGTACTTTAAGAGAGTGACTACTGTACTGAGTTTTTGTACCCTTTTCTACCATATGTGCAGTTTGTACTTTTGTCCTGTTTATCACAGTCCCTGATTGCAGTTCATTAACTAAAGTTCGTATTATGGTATTGTTCTTTGAGTGGAAAGCAGAGGGCATTCACTCCTGTAGGAGTCTAGTCCAGTGTCTGACCTTGGGGATGTTATCTCGGGTGGATTTTGGTCTCAGACTCTCACACCTAGAAAACTTGACTACATCTATGTATGATAATTCCTGGCTGTTCAACACATTATCAATGTGTGCATTGTACAAGATCATGAAGTATATGATATATGCTTGGGCATTTCCCACTTCAATATACTGATATTATTACCCAAGCAACATTAGGAAATTATATTTGACTAGAAATAAGCAAATTGTGTTTAAAATTGGCAGTTTTAATATACAATCTCTTAAACATTTGAACATTTGGCATGCTTAACTTTCATGCTACTTGTGCAGATAACTAAATTTGAACGTATTACCATGATTGCAGTACCTCTACATGCTCTAGACGGTCTCTTACTGAGAAGCACTCGGGGTGAAGAACAGTCAAGAGATCACGTAGATTGCTGCCCCGATTTGCAACTGCTCGTATTTGTTACATAATGTTTAAATAATGTAAATAGTGGCCTTGTAGGCGCACCAGTGTTGGATCAACTGGGTTGGGAGTTGTCCCACTCTGAATAATGTAATTGGTGCTGATTGCAGTGGGGGCCTTCTGTAACGTACTCTAACACTGTATTTGGCCATACTTTCAGTTGTAGAAGTCTCACTCCATGGCACGATGTACTGCTACTAGTAAAATATTAAGTATTGCGAATTTGCGAGTAACATGAAACTGAAAAACTACAGTTGGTCCCTGGCTGTATTTTAGACCATCTATTCAGATAGAAAAATCTGGCCTTAAATAGAAGGTGGTCTTAACATAGAGTGATATTGGAAATATTAAATAAGTAAGGCGTCAGCGATGCCCAGTGAAATAGAGGAAAATATTAATATGGACATGACGGAGGGGTCTTTACTTTTAAATTGCAGGGAGAATTGATGATAAAAAATAGTGTGTAAAATAATGCAGGAGGTACCATTTTACGCGGTACATGATAATATTACCTCCAGTATTGTGTATTATCTTACAAAAGTTTATGCTATAGTATCAACATTAGAGACAGTCTGTACATGTGCTTACACGCATCCAGACCCTGGGGGAAACGTGTATTTTGCATCATTCATGTGTTATTGAAGCTGTACAACACAATGTGAGCGGGAAATAATTGTGAGTCAGACCCAATCAATACGTCATACTATTACTAAAGCCGCGAGTGAAAGCACATGGCTTCCACAGACTCCCTCGATCAATGGTAGTGGCTGACAGGGGTCTGAGCTGGGAATGGCAACACCTGCATTGGTTTTCAATAAAGGTTTCTGGGTCTTTAAATTTGCAAAATGACAACATATCTTCATCCCAAAATTTATTATCCATAGCGATATAGTTGGATGGCAATATTCGCAGAATCGCTGAGCTTCCTTACAACACTACTACTACCAGTAGTATATAAAATATGAAGATAATATTACATGCATCTACCGGTATTTGTTAAGTACCTTCAGTACATTTTCTGGCACATGTACTGTGCTTTCTATACAATCTGCTCAATCTCAATTGTCAAATTGCATTCAAAAGATGGCCTAAAAGTAAAGATGGTGTTTGGGAGGTCCAAAATTTTGGCCTACATGTGATGGTAAATGAGGGAAAAAATTTTTAAGTGACTGTAACAGCTACACATAAACTCTGCAAGGTAGACATATGTTTGTGTTATGCACTATATAATAGGGAGTCCTTGGTCATATGCAGAGTTTATTTAATTGCACCATTGGATTTGACCTTGACTTAACCTTAAAGGTCAAATTCAAGATCATTCATGTTATAACACTTGTACCTCAGAGCAGAGTACAGTTAGAGCATATATATCATGTATATCATATATGCATTGCAGTTAAATATGTGTGGAGCCCTGCCTCACTGTTAGATTTGACCACGAGTGACTTTCCAAGGTCAAGTTCAAAGTCACATTTTATCTCAGAAAGAAATAGAGAATAGAGTTTGATTCAGTCACACTCACAGCATATATTGCTGATGAATACTATTAGGAATAGAATGTCCTATGAACAATGATGAATTGTATGAGGGCAGATATATGTAGTTAGATGTGATCAAGGGCGACCTTGAAAGGTCAATATATGGTTACAAGGTTACTCATATTTGGCAGTTCATCTCACAATATTTTAGCAAAACTGTTAAATTTCACATCTGTTTGAAGACGGAGCCAGTCTTTAACAGTTTTGCTAAGATATTCACATTTAAGCGGACTTCTCAATGGCTTTTCCATATACCGGTACATGATATATATTTGAGTCGTTTGCCATGCGGCCACTGGTCACAGCCCTTGTGTCAATGCTGTCTTGATGAGGCACCTTTGTTTGCCATCTTATCTGCCATTGGGTATCTAAAGCTACTAAAAGAAGTTGTGGAAATATAAATTGCAATAAGGTAACCCGTCTGTGCATTATGCAACCTAAAACATTGTGGTATTCAACGGAGAGATTCACTACCGGTAGTTCTGTACGCATCTCTAGGTTTGCTTCTTGTCTGTGTTGCAGCGCACATTGAAGTCATCCCCTGTAAAGTCTGTGGTGATAAATCGTCCGGGGTACATTACGGAGTTATTACATGTGAAGGATGTAAGGTTAGTTCACTTGTATACTAGTAAAGATAAAGCTGGACCTTTTTAATGTGGACTCATAGATTTTGACTGCCCTTTCACGGACGTGTATCTGAAGTGTCTTGCCCGAAGTCAGAGAAAAAATGGTTCTTGACGATTTCAGACTTACATGTAGCTGTTTGTTGGGTTATTCCGTATCACCAGTTAACTGAGCTGTTTATAAGCTTGGGAGTCTCTCCATCTAGCGGTATTTATGCAGGGTTTGACATTAACTTATTTTGAGACTTGTCCTGTTGGACAAGTGAGGGTAATTTTAACTTGTCCGAAATGACTGTACACAGGATACACCTGGCCAAACTTTTTTGCCAGGTGTTAATTGGCAGGATTTTATGTTCTTGCAACTGTTTTGGCATAGAAGGGGGTTCAAATTCTACTTGTGCTGCCAGACAAGTGGGGCGAGAAGTTCGGTTGTCCGGCAGTTACTTTTAGTTTTCCAGGGCAGTCGGACAATCCTTAATGTCCATCCCTGTTATGTCATCCGGTTGCAAAGTAAGCATGCTGCTACTAAGTGTGTGTCTGAGTGTTGCCTGTAGCATATGTATGACACGTAATGTACAGCTGTTTCATCATTTCCTTCCAGGGTTTCTTCCGTCGAAGTCAGGCTGGTCCTGTCAACTACCAGTGTCCCCGAAATAAAAACTGTGTCATAGACCGAGTCAACCGAAACCGCTGCCAGTACTGCCGCCTGCAGAAATGCATGGCCTTGGGAATGTCCAGAGATGGTAAGTCTAATGCGTAACAGTACAGCCTTTAAACATGTTAAAGATGTACTTTGTTGCTGACAAGTGATGATACTTTACGACGTGCATCCAATATGCGATAAGAGAGGTGTTCCTGTCTGTCTCTATTTATAGCAGTACATGCAATATGTTTTATGTACAGGATTAATACTCACATTTGTGTTGGAGCTATGTAATTTGTGTACATTGATCTAACATCTTGTATTCAGTTTGTTACTGTATGCTCTGTCGTTGTCATTTACTTATGGTATATATATATGTATGTTGCGTATCTCCTGCTAGCGGTGAAGTTTGGACGAATGTCGAAGAAGCAAAGAGAGCGTGTTGAAGATGAGGCAAACTTCCACAAAAGTCGACTTAGTGTGTCTATAGATGGCAGTCCGGTCCAGTTCAACAGCTCTCCCAGTCCCACCAATAATAACCAGTATGGGTTGGTATTTCATAAAACAATACACTACATCTCATCTCACTAAATTGTTAAAATAACTGTATTTAAACATATGTCATCTAATTGCAAAAAAAAAGTCCACACTCTTCTAGTATTTGGATTCTGTTCATATTCACGATACTACAGAGAGGCCAGTGTATGATGCTTGAAAAAAATTCTGTGCTGACATAATAGTAAAATGATACACTTAGACAGTTTTGCTTCTGAACATCAGCACCCAGTTGACATAGCTCCTGCTAACGCGGCTGTTTCCTCCCCTACAGCTACCCCAGTCAGTTTAGTCCTGTGAATGGGTATGTACCGCATAGCAACGCCAGCATTCCAGGCAGTAATCCCAGCTCCCCAACCTCGGAGACGTCCCCCGGACCGTACATGTTAGAGAACCAACCCAGCCTTCTGTCACCTTCGGAAGAGATCGACCTGGGTAAGAGATCTTGGCATTCTCTCACACTCGGGATTTCAAGTTTGCATCTTCAGTAATACCGTAGAGCCCTACTTTAAGACCAACCCTGAAGATAAGACCACCCCAGAATTTTAAGACCACTTTAATTAATATTGGACAACCAGGCGTTAACACCAGTGCTATGTTTCAGAATTAAGACGACTTGGGTCTTCAACATATAGGTGATCTTAATTCCGGGGTGCTATGGTAGTAACGGCACTAAAGGGAAATCATCTTTAAGGTTTGGTTTGACCATGCAGTGCATTTGTAAGATAGATCTTCAATTTTGCTTCTACAGTATGTGCTAAGAAGTGATCATCTTTTGACCCTTCCTTTGCTCAGGGTTGGCCTGCTGGTATGTCCAAGGTTAAGATAGTCCCTTATCTCATGTATCTAGAGGTTGTGATGACTTTAAACACTGACAGCTGAAATTTTGATTTGCGTGTCTTTCAGGCTTGCTGACAAAGGCCATCACAGATGCACACATGCGGACGTGTTTGTTTACACAATCACAGATCATCCAGATCCACGCCCAGGGGCCGTCTGTGGACCATGTGGAGGGACTCCGGGCACTGGTAACTACTAACTGGCACTCTGATAGCCACATGAGAGCTTACTAGTCATGGGTGTGAGATAGGAATGTAGAATAAAGTTCTCCATTAATAATCTACCGTTTGCTTCTTGAATAGCTTGAGGTGTGCATAACGTGTTACATGTTATGAAGCAGCAATGTGCAGCGCCTTAGGGCAAGATGTCATCTTGGATTTGGCGCTATACAAATTTGGTATACTTACTTACCTACTTACACTTTGTGACCTATGATGTAAAGTTAAGTGCAATTTATCTTAAACTCTTTTTCAGCGGCTTCTCGTCAGATGACATATTTTGTTGTCTCAGGCGCAAGGGGCTACTTTCTCAAAAAATATTGCTGTGGCTGTGAACTAAAACTGCAGATGAAAACCTTTTTGTCTTTGTACAAAACAACGTATGGTAGTCGTTTCTTGCTAATGATCGAGGAACTAGTTAAAGGAAGTCATTGGTATATACAGTGAGACATCCATTTTGTGATCACCACAGTATTAAGGCCACACAGAATAAAGCCCGAAACTGCTTTTTCAGGTTATCATAGTCACAGAAAATAAGACGATCTCATAATTCATATCAGTTTATTATAACGGTCCCATTGCCGATTTAAATTTTGAGGTTCTTCTGTATTTGGTAGATATAAATCCCCTTACATGCCATCCTGGCTGTTATCAGCTTAAGAGTAACTTAGTAGTAGCCTCACCTTACCTACACTGTGCCTCATCTGTGTGTATATGTCTGCCCTAGGATCACCGACACCTGTGGGTGGAGATCGCCGAGAAGGTCACCATGGCGGTACAGCAGATCATCGAGTTCGCCAAGATGGTACCTGGCTTCATGAACCTGCTGCAGGACGACCAGATCATGCTTCTGAAAGGAGGTAAATACTGCCCCACCAACCCCCCCTCCACCCCCCACCCCCCCAACCCCATACATCCTGAAACTCTCCACCTCGCACACATATAGTATTGTACGTTGGGACATAGAATTTTTGGACCACTCGCAGTTTACATCAAATTGGTCTTAGTGCAGAATTAACTGCAGTGGTGTACTACATAATATTGGGTTCAACCAAGTAGAAATCTTAGTTCCATAAAGGACTAATTTCCTGTGCGGTTTAAGTTTGAGATTGCTCTGTGTACTGCAAAAGTAGAACTGGTCCTGGGAATTAATGGTCCTGTTTTGGAAGCATTCATATATCTGCAGAATTTTAGTTCGCTGCCAAGCAGTAATACCGGCGGTGAAAACTACTTTAAATTTTTCCTTCATGGGAACTAAAGTTCGTGGTTACACTTGGCTTGAGAAATCTGCAGAATAAATTCCGCACGAAAATTTTTTACTTTGACAGTACTCTGTATCATGTATATGCCTGCTGTGTTTTAATGATAGCATTGTGCAAGTGTTGCGTGTCTCCTGTTTCAGGAAGCTTCGAAATTGCCTTGCTACGACTGTGTAGTGCCTATGATGTAGGAAAGAACCATGTGATATTTGGGTCATCTGTCGTCCCTTTAGAGGCCTTCTCTAACCTAGGTCTGTAGTAGGGGTGTAACGATACGACTTTTAGAGATACGATACGTATCACAATACAGTTTGTAAGATATGATACGCACAAGATACTTCGTGCCTTCAGGCATAAACATTTTCGTAGGTACGTTATGCAACAAAAAAGCTTGGTATCATACAATTTTGGCCTTGCAGGGCACCCACGGTTTGTGTTTGCGGTGGTAAATGTGTATCTCGCTACAACGATATTAGTTTGGCACGGTACGATATGCATATCTTGTGGTCTGTATCTAGGTATACACTGGTGTACCGGTGCATCTTTAACCCCTAGTCTGTGTGGCGCTAGGATACTGTGTATAATACTTGCTGTTTGTGTTCAAACACCGGCAAAACAGGGGTGGTTCAAGAATAGAAGTAACATCGGACCTAAAATACATGGTTGAAGTAGTCTCCTCTCTGGCAGCATATGTCGTGTTTAATAGTAAAGTCTGGTAGCTGGTGAAAAACATCGAACACCCAAGTTACCTATTAAAGGGAGGCATTTTCTATAGACGGCTAATCATCTAGCCTTAATGGCAATTTGATCTGCTCGGCTAAAAAAATTAACACCTCTCTCAACATCCTGACGACAGTAGAACTGTTATAACTAATATTCTTTGTGTGACATACTTGGTATGGTTTATTTAAAGCCACCAAGAAATCACACTTCCTGGGACAAAACTTTTTCCGGGCTGCAAAAATGAAATGGGACTGTTTTGGGGAGGGTCTATGGTGTAAGTTAGTTTTGACCCCTGATGTTTGGTATTAAAGTTGCATCCTATGGTGATTTTCAGTTTCAGTGTAACAGATTAGTGTTGTCTCAGCAAATTCACAAAAAAACCCCAAAACATTTCTTTTATGCTAGCAGATTCATGGGGGTCTTCTCGGGTGTTGCTTTGTAGAATTTACTGCTGGGTCATGCTCTGTAGTTGTTAGGTGTTGAAGAACTTCTAGTTTCCACACATTACAATTGACATTTTCATGTGTTTCAGAGCGGGACGAGAATATGTTGTTGAATGGAATATTCAATTTTGCTAAAGAAATTATCGCGTTCAACCTTACGGAGAGTGAGATGGCACTGCTCTGTGCCGAAGTCCTCATAAATCCTAGTAAGTGTGTTATATAACCCATTGTACAATGCTTCCAGCCAACAAAGAACATGATAAAAGTACTAAATTTAGTACTGTAAAGCTCTATATATGGATAAACTATAAACAAAGGCATGTTTCTCATCAAGAACTTCCATACATCATAAATAAAGTCTCTTCGTTCAAACCAAGATCGGTCTTTGTGGATAAATACGTATATAAGTTTGCGGACTATAAAATTTGTGTGGAGCTTATGATAGTTAACTGGCTGTTAACCAAAACTGTGTAAAGTGTTTGCTTCATATATGTAGCAAGTGTTAATGTGCTCGTATGTGCATCGTTTCTGCTTAGTTACGCAAAAAGAAAGGAAGTTAGTCGGACCTCCGTAGTGTATAAACGCTTGTAACACACAGAACATATGACCTTTTCAGGGGAAAAAAAACAATATAAGGGGCATGCTTGTATCAGTAAAACTTTTGTCTTTTCAGCTCGCTCAGGGATAAAGGATAGCATGGTAATACAAAAACTGAATGAACGAATTGACAGTGCTCTCAAAATGGAACTGTCCAAGAACCATCCAGAGGATGATCAACTTCGGTACGAACTGGCGCAAAGGCTGCCCATAATCCAAGTCCTTGGGATCAGACATTCAGAAATATTGAACAAATTCAAACAGGAAAATCCGCAGGTGGAGTTTCCTGCTTTACATAAAGAACTGTTTTCACAAGATGGTGTCGATTCCCAAGTATAGTTTTAACTGCCAGGCACCTACTTGCGGGTGCTCTGCTCCAGCGACGTGGTTATTCAAAGGCCTTGCAGTATTTGCCGGGGCCAGATTTTTTGTGGCCATAACGTGAACATTGGACTGAAGGTGGAGGTGAAGTTATACCACTACCACAAACAACGCGGACGTCCAAGGTTCCATCCAGTATTTGTAGCCGAGTTACACAACAACAGTTGCCCTGCAAAAGCTGGCCTATCGGATTGGTCCTTCCAGTTACATCAGCTGGCTTCCACCGAGGCCGCACGGCTCGTTTCAGATGTTACGGTTGAACGAATCCCCTTGTTATGCCTGAAATGGTATAAAGTTACTAGCATTTGTTTGTCTATAGCTTGACAAAGGTCAAGCTGAATTGAGGTTTATAACAATGAAACAGTGATGGTGCTCCTTGGCTACTTTATACTACATTAGCCATGGTTTTCTTCCTATGTTGTATGGGCTATCGTGGAAAGAGGTTGGATTATGTTACAGTGATTTATTGTACGTTTTGTGGAGTATAATTTTATGCGTGTCTGTGGTTTGCTTCTTGACTAATCTCAATCATGGAGAGTACTCGCCGCAAGTAGATTTACCGTAGAAAATCGTGGAAAGTTTCCTTTCCTCTCAATATGCGAGATTATCTGTTCTTAGATCGAGTTGAATGGCAGTATAACCAGTAAGAATGTCAGAATCGAATTATTTCAAATTTTACTCTGTACACTGCTTCCAGTCGAAACTTCCATACCCCTGTATTAAATTCTTTAAAAGCTTTTTTTTTTTTTGCTAGAATATCTGTGCTACAAGATATTCGGGCTGTTATGGAAAACGGGCAGCATGGCATTGGCAGGAATATTTTTGGCAGATATACTTGTCTAAGAATGTTTCGCACACTAATGATTTCTGAACTATTCTTGGGTGCATCATAGGCTTTAGTTTTTACCATAAGATTTTTACCATAAGATTCCAAAGCAACCTAATTGCAGCTTTTGAACGTCCATGAATTTGGTAGCTGCAGCGGATCCACAGCTCCAGGTTTGAATTGTTTGATCATGAGCAGTGAGACCTAGGAGATAGAATCCGCATTTTGTACAGGAGACGAATGATGTAAATACCCGTCTGATACCTCAAACGCCAGGGCTGGCTATAACCCCGCTGTGATATACCTCATGTTCTGTAATAGACTGGTCGAGTGCTGCGCAAGTGTGCTTATGTATCGGGCTTCATGCTGCTACTGCGCTCGGGGATGAGAAATATCAGAATCAGACTATCAGAAGTATTACTGTAAAATCGTGCTGTATAAACTTCTGATGCTGTATTAACGTGGCTTTATCAAAAAATCGTTCATGTTTGAAATCTTTGTGCCATTCTGTAGGAGTATCCATGCCAGACAAAAGTTAAAAAGAGTATGTCTGTGTTCATGTACGGGCTTTTTGAAAGTCTTATTTTGGCATATACTGAAGCATGCTACCATGCGATTACAATTGCCGTGGTGAAAAAAAAAGCACAAATAATGTTGAAACAAGTGTTGCATGATGCATGCAGCTGGCCAAAGTATCAAATACCAGTATGAATATTCTGTGGTTTATGCCGGCCAGTTGAAGTTACTCTGGAACGTGTACCGCACTCTTTGTGCCCTTTGTTAAATTTAATTAATGATTACATGACTGATCAGTTTACTTACAGCTTCTGTGATTACCATTATCAATTATAAACAATCATTTATCATATTATGTATATTACATATATTCAAAGGCTTCCCCATTTCCTCTGGCAGAACAGTAGAACAGCAACTTAACCCTAGTTGTGTTGCAGCAGTGGTGAGTTTCAGCTGTTTCCTCGGCTTCTTATTTACTTTAGCTTAAAACTGCTTCTTTATTATCAATGTATCGCTGATACATTTCAACCTGATTTAATCATTTGATTTTTGCCCTGGCTGATATTCTGTTGCTGTACTGTACTGCAGAATGTAGTCAGGGAATTAAAGAGAGACTATGCAAAAACAGCATAATACTTTTTATGTTTGCATGGGATGAATGATTGTTTTCTTTTGTGCCAGATATATATAAACATACTATGCTTTTTGGTGTAAACTTGCCGTGTGCTTGTCTTAGATCCTATGTAAACAAAGCTAGAAATGAATTTGGGCCATGGATATGCAAGCGGTTTAATTTGGATATATGGAATTTTTGTCAGTGTGCATATGCATGAATGAGTGAAATTTTCTCTGGTGCCATACTTACGTTAATTGTGTATACTGCTACAACTCCCTGGTAGAAAAAACCTGTGACAGGAATAATGTACTGTAGTTATCAGCACAACCTCTTTTAAGTCTGTTGTGTGCTTGTTAAACAAAAACTAACTGCATTCTCAAAAAAAAATGCTAAAATTATCAAGATTGAAGTGAGATCCTGCAACAGCAGATGTGCATGTATTGAGGATATTCTACAGCCAGTTGTAAGCCAGTATATTTGGGCCTGTCCTGCAGTTGAAGCAGAGAGATTGCATTTAGAATCAATGAAGTCACCTTGTTGACACCGGTGGAAGGTCTGGATATATGTTAGAAGTAGATATCCAGAACCCAGCGAAGATTGTATATGGTGGAGGAGAAATGTGTGTAGGGTGAAGTCCCAGCTACACCAGATTTGACATGTGATACTTTGGAAATAAGGAAGTAATTTGTAGTCATCCTCCATCCCCCACCCACCCCCACCCCAAAAAAGAAAAGGGGGATCCTGATGGACAAGATACTAACTTATATCAGTAAATTATCTACAGTTTATCATATGTTTAAATCTCATTGCGGATTACCTTATTTTAAACCTAACAAATTTTAATATTGCATGTAACCTAAAGCACCTGCATCTAATCCCTGTGAAAGGATACATTGCTGAAAGAATTTCGGTCAATTACTTTCCCCATTGCTTGGTGGCTCATGTCCATAGCCTTCGTTGAATATCATCGACTGTGATGAACCATTTTCACACTTTATACCATATTTCATGGAAGTGTCAGAGCTACTTGAACCAGGGCCACCAGGTGCATCAAATAAAAAAATTACAGTAAGTTTTGATAGAATGGCCAAATAGCCAGACCTTGCGTAAGGTCTTGTGTTGTATGAGAAAATCTTCATTCAGAGATCAGTCAACTAGAACTTGCAAATAACTGTGTCCTGTAGTAATACAGAAATAGTAAACTTCTGATGCGTGAAATCTACATCATGTATTTACTGTGCAGGTGGTTGTA